>Ga0182024_10000581_pt1 | contig 94885 bp, 87 predicted proteins | sample P32metaG_FD_120480 | JGI IMG/M metagenome (GOLD analysis project Ga0182024, IMG submission 120480) | Permafrost microbial communities from Stordalen Mire, Sweden - P3-2 metaG (Illumina Assembly) | ecosystem: Environmental > Terrestrial > Soil > Wetlands > Permafrost | place: Sweden: Stordalen... | reverse complement strand
GGGGGCTGGTGTCAGGCGGCCATTCCAGCGCGAGAAAGCACGCGGGGGGCATCGTCCAACGTGAGATCGACCTGCGGGAAACCGCCCGGGCTTTGGCGGACGACCAAATGCAGCACGACGAGCAGAAAGCGCGGATCGATGCGGTCAACGCCGCCCTGACGGCGGCGGAGCAGGCATTGGAGGCGCGGCGCGGCGAGGTGCTCGCGGCCACGCAGATCGCGGCCCAGACCCAGGCCGAACAGCGCAATGCCCAGCGGGTGAGCGACGAGGTCGCCGGACGGGTGCGGCGCATCGAGGAGGAAATGGTCTCCTTGGAGCGCGCGCGCCACGAGGCGCATGCCCGGTGGACCAAGGCGCAGGCCGGATTGGGCGAGGCGGACACGGCGGCGGCCGCGCAGCGCGAACACATTCAAAAAATCGAAACCTCCCTCACCGAAACCCGAACCGAGCGCGACGTGAAGCGCGAGTCCTTGGCGCAGGCCCGGCTGGAATTGGCCGATCGCCGCCAGAAGGTCGAGGTGCTCGACCGCGGCCTGGGCGAAATGGAAAAGCGCCGGCAGCAGCTCTCCGAGCTGCTGGTCCAGCGCCAGCACGAAGTTGAGGTTTGGACCGAACAGACGGTCGAACTCGAACGCGAGTCCACCGCGCAGCGCGCCCGCGCCGCTCAATTGGCCGAAACCTGGGGCGTGGCGCAGGAGCAGGTGGAAAAGCTGCGGTTGGAACTGATCGCGATCGAGGCCGGCATCTCCGAGCTCGAATCCGCCCAAACCTCCGTGCGGACCCTGGCGGACCAGGCCCACGACGAATTGAGCAACCAGGAGGTGAAGCTCGCCGAGCACCGCCAGCGCGCCCTATTCCTCGTGGAGGACGTGACGCGCGAATTTCAGGCGGAGATTGGCGCCCTCGACTGGCGCCTGCTGCTGTGGCAAGCCGAGGACGAGCCGCCGGGGCTCCTCGTGCTCGATCTGGACGAGGAAACCGAGGAAGCGATCCCGCCGCCAGCCGCGCTGCCGTCGGCCGACGGGTCTCCGGCGGTGTCCGCCGCCGCCCCGGCGCCCAAGCCGCGGACCCGGAAGCCCAAGGTTCGCGGCGAGGCGACGGCGGCGGACTTGGCCGCTTTTGACTCCGCCAATTGGGAGGAGATCAAGGCGGAGGTCGAAGGGCTGCGCCAGCGCATCGGCGGCATGGGCGCGGTCAACCTGGTCGCGATCGAGGAATACGCGGAACTGAAGCAGCGCCACGATTTCCTGAAGACCCAGTGCACCGATCTGGCCAACGCCAAGGCGGAGCTCATCCGGGCGATCGACGAGATCAACCAGACCTCCCAGCAGCAGTTCACGATCACCTTCGAGCAGATCCGGAAAAACTTTCACTACACGTTCCAAACCCTGTTCGGCGGCGGCCGCGCGGAATTGGAGCTGATCCAGGCCGAGGACATCCTGGAAAGCGGGATTGAGATCGTGGCCCAGCCCCCGGGTACCAAGCTCAAGGGCATCACGCTGCTTTCCGGCGGCCAAAAGACCCTGACCGCGGTCGCCCTCCTCTTCGCCCTTTACATGGTGAAGCCCTCGCCGTTCTGCTTGCTGGACGAGTTGGATGCCCCGCTCGACGAATCGAACATCGGGCGGTTCACCGACCTATTGAAGAAGTTCGTGCGGGAGTCGCAGTTCATCATCATCACCCACAACAAGCGCACCGTTTCGGCGGCGCAGTCGATCTACGGGGTGACGATGGAAGAGCGCGGCGTATCGAAAACCGTTTCGATGCGCTTCAACCAGGAGCGCGGCGAGGCCGAAGCGCAGCCGCGGACGATCGCCGAGGCGGTCGCCAATCCGGCGGCCGCGGTTCCCGAGCCGGTTTAGGCCGAGCGGTCGGCCATGAAATATCTCCTGGTCGACGGCTTCAATCTGGCCTACCGCTGTTTTTTCGCGATCCCGGAACTGACGCGGGCGGACGGCTTTCCCACGAACGCCCTGCACGGGTGGGTCAAGTCGCTGTGGAAACTCATGGATCAGGAGCGCCCCAACGCGACCATCGTCTTCTTCGACCTGGGCGGCTCGCAGGATCGCCTCGCCTTGCATCCCGAGTACAAGGCGCATCGCGCGGAGATGCCCGAGGCCCTCTCGCGGCAGATCGATCCGCTGAAGCTGGTGACCAAGCTGATGGGTTTGAAGACGGTGGAGATCTCCGGCGTCGAGAGCGACGACCTCCTGGGCGCCGAGGCCGTGGCGCTCGCTGCCGCCGGGCACGAGATCCTGATCGTCAGTTCGGACAAGGATTTCTGCCAGTTGGTCAACGAGCGGATCCTGATCCTGTTGCCCCCGCCCACCGCCAATCCCAAGCTTGGCTGGCGCCGGGTGGATGCCGCCGGCGTGAAGGAGAAGTTTGGCGTGCCGCCGGCGCAGATCGCGGACTTTCTGGCGCTCGTGGGGGACGCCTCGGACAATATCGCCGGCATCGACGGGGTGGGCCCCAAGACGGCGGCGAAATGGCTCGCCGAATTCGGGTCGCTCGACGCGGTGATTGCCGGGGCGGCGGAGCTGAAACCGGAGCGTTTCCGCCCGGCCGTGGCCGACGGCTCCGCGCGCCTGCGCCTCAATCGGCAGCTCACGACCCTGAAGCTGGATTTGCCGGTCATCCCGCTTGCTCCGATCGAACTGCAGGAGACGAAACTCTTCCAATTTCTGGAGGAGATGGAGATGAAGGGCACCTTGACCGAAGCCCGCGCCCGTTACCGGGGGCCGGAGCTTTTTTAGGCTCGCGCGGAATATAATCAGGGTGACGAGCAGCTCGAACGCCCAAAAAAGGATTGAAGGGAATGCCGTCGGGGTCTCCCTTGGACCCTGTGTCCACCGTCAAACCCTTGCTGATGCTCGGGCTGCCCAAGGGCAGCATGGAAGAATCCACCATCGGCCTTTTTGCCAAGGCCGGCTGGAAGATCTCCGCCAGCGCGCGTTCCTATAAGCCCTCGATCGATGATCCGGAGCTCGATGGGCGCTTCATTCGCGCCCAGGAGGTCAGCCGTTATGTGGAGCATGGCTTCTTCGATTGCGGCCTGACCGGCTATGATTGGATTCAGGAGAATGGCTCCGACGTCGTGGCCGTCTGCGACCTGATTTACAGCCGGGCCTCGGCCAAGAAGTCCAAGTGGGTCCTTTGCGTCCCGGAGGATTCGCCGGTGCGCAAGCCGGAGGATCTGGCCGGCAAGCGGATTGCCACCGAACTGGTGAGCGTAGTCCGGCGCTATTTCGCGGACAAAAAGATCGCGGTGACCGTCGAATTTTCCTGGGGCGCGACCGAAGTGAAGGTGCCCGATCTGGTCGACGCCATCGTCGATATCACCGAGACCGGCAATTCGATCCGGGCCAACAAACTGCGGATCGTCGACACGCTGCTGGAGACCAACATCAAGCTGATCGCCAATAAGACGAGTTGGGCCAATCCCGCCAAGCGGCGCAAAATTGAGACGATCGCGATGCTTCTGCAAGGAGCGCTCGAAGCGGAGTCCAAAGTCGGGTTGAAGCTCAACGCGCCCAAACAGTCCTTGGACGCGATCATCAAGGCGGTGCCCGCGCTGCGCAATCCGACCATCTCGCCCTTGAGCAACCCGGACTGGGTGGCGCTCGAGACCATCATCGATGAGAGCGTGGTGCGGGAAATCCTGCCGCAATTGAAATCCCTGGGCGCCGAAGGTATCGTGGAGTACCCCCTGAACAAGGTGGTCTACTGAACCTATGGCGACCAAGCGCAAAGAGCCCAAAAAAGCCCCCCTCGTCCTGGGCCTGCTCCAGCACGCCTGCGGCGCGGATCCGGCCGCCAATCTGAAAAAGACCCTGGCGCTGGCCGAGCAGGCGGCCCAGCGGGGCGCCAAGATCATCTGCACGCAGGAACTTTTTCGTTCGGAGTATTTCTGCCAGTCAGAGGATCATGCGGTCTTCAAACTCGCGGAGCCCATTCCCGGTCCGAGCACGAAGGCGTTCCAGAGAATCGCGAAAAAGCACAAGGTCGTCATCATCGCTTCGCTCTTCGAGCGGCGCGCCAGCGGCCTCTACCATAACACCGCGGCGATCATCGACGCCGACGGTTCGCTCCTGGGCATCTACCGGAAAATGCACATTCCGGACGATCCGCTGTTTTACGAAAAATTCTATTTCACCCCCGGGGACACCGGCTTCCGCGCCTGGCAGACCAAGCACGGCAAGATCGGGGTCCTGATCTGCTGGGACCAGTGGTATCCCGAAGGCGCCCGCCTCACCGCCCTGCAGGGGGCGGAGATCCTTTTTTACCCGACCGCCATCGGCTGGCATCCCCAGGAGAAGGCGGAATACGGCGTCAATCAGCACGGCGCCTGGGAGACGATCCAGCGCGCCCACGCCGTCGCCAACGGTTGCTACGTTGCCGTCACCAACCGCGTCGGCCACGAGCGGCCGATCGGCGGCGACGGGCTGGAGTTCTGGGGGCAGAGTTTTGTCGCCGGCACCAGCGGGCAGATCCTGGCCAAGGCGAGTGTGGATAAAGAGGAGATCCTCCTCGTCCCGATCGACCTGGGAAAGGTGGACGTGACGCGCACGCACTGGCCGTTCCTGCGCGACCGGCGCATCGACGCTTACGGCGACCTCACCAAGCGGTTCGTCGATTGAGCGCCGCAATGCCTGCCTCAGCGACACCGGCCGCGCTCGGCTTCCGGATGCCGGCGGAGTGGGAGCCCCAGGAGGCCGTCTGGCTTTCCTGGCCCCACAAGTACTCCACCTGGCCCGGGCACTTCCGGCCGATCCCCGCCAAGTTCGCGGAAATCGCCGCCCACATCAGCCGCCGCGAAAAGGTGCGCTTCAACATCGCGCGGCCTTCGCAGGCGCGCGCCCGGCGCCTGCTGATTAAGGCCGGCGCCGAGATGGCCAACGTCGAGTTCTACAATCATCCGACCGACGACGCCTGGTGCCGCGACCACGGCCCGATCTTTGTCAAGGAAGACCGGACCGGCGAGGTGGCGGTTACGGACTGGAAATACAACGCTTGGGGCGACAAGTACCCGCCCTACGCCCTGGACAATCTGATCCCGCCCCGGATTGCCCGGGCCTTGGGCCTGCGCCGCTTCGAAAAGCCCATGGTGCTGGAAGGCGGCTCGATCGACGTCAATGGTGAGGGGCTCTTGCTCACGAGCGAAGCCTGCCTCCTCCATCCCAACCGCAACCCGACGCTCACCAAAGCGGACATTGAGCAGGCGCTGCGCGATTACCTGGGAGTGAACACCATCCTTTGGCTGGGCGATGGCATCATCGGCGACGACACCGACGGGCATATTGACGACCTGAGCCGCTTCTTCAGCGCGGACGGCATCGTGACGGTCGTCGAACCCAACCGCCGGGATCCCAATCACCGCACCCTAAAGGACAATCTGGAGCGGCTGCGGGCCCTGCGCACGCCCGCCGGGCGCCGCTTCCGGCTGGCCGAGCTGCCGATGCCCGCGCCCTGCGCTTTTCGGGGCCAGCGGATGCCGGCCAGCTACGCCAATTTTCTGGTCATCAACGGCGCGGTCCTCATGCCCGCCTTCCGGCAGCCGCGGCGCGATGGCCTGGCCTGCGAGGTGCTCGCGGACTGCTTCCCCGGCCGCGAGGTGATCCCGATCGACTGCTTGGAACTTGTTTGGGGCTTGGGCACTCTCCACTGTATTTCCCAGCAACAGCCGGCTTAAGCCACCCCCCTTTCCATGAAGATTCTTCCCCTCTGGTGCGCGTTTGGCACAGCCCTGCTTGTCTCCGGTTGCGACTCGACGGTCGAGGACGTGCGGGGCCGGATCACCGGCGAGGGCCCTGCGACCTCGCGCACGATAGCGGCCCCGGAGGAGGCGACCTACAACGCCGCCCGGGCGGCCCTGAAACAGATGGATTTTCGCTTCACCCATGGCGGCCAGAAGCAGGGCGAGGTCGATGGCGTGAGCGAGGTCGGCCCCGGTGAGGATCCGGGCAGCGCCCATCAATTCTCATTGAATGCCCATTTGGATGCCACTTTGGACGGCACGGGGACAATCGTCACCGTTCAGCTTACCGAGATCATCGAGCAGGACTCCGAGCATCATCAGGGCCTCGGCACTGAGGCGCCCCTGCGGGACACCTCACTGGCGGAGGTCTTTTTCCGGTATATTCAGCAGAATCTGACGGCGCCGGCACCCAAGTGACCTTGGATTTCTATTGCACTAACGGCCAACAGGTTAGTTTGGCAGAAGTACCTAGGTCCTTTTCGTCTTGCCCGGGCAACCCCCTTGTGGGAGACTGATCGTTCGCGGTCGTTCTTAACGGTCAAGCTGGCGTCGCCGCGATGCTCCCGCCGGCTTCTATTTGTCAGTCCAACCGTCAACCCGCGGCCGCAAGGCCGTCACCGGCGGGAGGGCGTTCTGGAGCAGGCGCCGTCCGGCCGAAACCGCATATGAGTTCAGTAATGCAAGAGCTGCTCGCGCAGTCCCCCTTCGATAAGCTCAAGGAGGGCGCAATTGTCCCGGGCACCATCACCGAAATCCGCCAGAATGAAGTCGTAGTCGACATCGGCGGCAAATCCGAAGGCGTCATCCCCGCCAACGAGTTCATCGACATCGGCGAACTCCAAATCGGCTCCACGATCGAAGTCCTCGTCGAAAGGCTGGAGGATAAGAACGGCAGCCCCGTCCTCTCGTTCGACAAGGCCGAACAGAAGAAGAACTGGGATAACATCCTGACCAAGTTTCCGGAAGGCTCCGTCGCCACCGGCCGCGTCAAGGCCAAGGTCAAGGGCGGCCTGATCATCAGCATCGGCGTCGACGCCTTCATGCCGGCCTCGCACATCGATGTGCAGCCCCCGAAGAACCTCGATCAGTACGTCGGCCAGACCTACGACTTCAAGGTCCTCAAAATCAATCTGGAGCGGCGCAACATCGTCCTTTCCCGCCGCGAATTGATCGAAGAGCAGCGCACCGCCAAGCGCCGCGCGCTCCTCGACTCCATCCAGCCCGGCCAGACCCGCAAAGGCGTGGTCAAGAACATCACCGACTTCGGGGCGTTCATCGATCTGGACGGCATGGACGGTCTGCTGCACATCACCGACATGAGCTGGGGCCGGATTTCGCATCCGTCCGAGATGCTGAAGCAGGGCGAAGAGATCCAGGTCATGATCATCGAGGTGAACCGCGAGAAAGAGCGCGTTTCCCTGGGCCTCAAGCAGACCACCCGCAATCCGTGGGACGAAATCGACCGCAAGTACCCGGTCGGCGCCAAGGTCCGCGGCAAGGTCGTCAATCTGGTGCCCTACGGGGCCTTCGTCGAGCTCGAGCCCGGCGTCGAGGGCCTGGTGCACATCACCGAAATGTCCTGGACCAAGCGCATCACCAAGCCGTCCGAACTGCTCAAGGTTGGGCAGGAAGTCGACGCGGTGGTGCTCGGCATCCAGAAGGAAGAGCAGAAAATTTCCCTCGGTCTCCGGCAATTGGAGCCCAATCCGTGGGACATGGTGCGCCACAACTATCCGATCGGCGCCCGCGTGCGCGGCAAGGTGCGCAACATGACCACCTACGGCGCCTTCATCGAACTCGAAGAGGGCATCGACGGCATGGTGCACGTTTCCGACATGAGCTGGACCCGCAAGGTGAACCTGCCCTCGGAAATGCTGAAGAAGGGCGACGAAGTGGACGCCATCGTCCTCGACGTCGATCCCCAGCAGCAGCGCATCAGCCTCGGCATGAAGCAGCTCGCGGTCGACCCGTGGTCGGACATCGACGCTTTCTTCAAGATCGGCGACGTCGTCCAGGGGACGGTGACCAAGGTCACCTCCTTCGGCGCCTTCGTCGAACTGAAGGACGGCATCGACGGCCTGGTCCACATCTCGCAGATCAGCGAGGACCGGATCGACAAGGTGAAGGATCACCTCAAGCCCGGTCAGGCCGTCAGCGCCCGCGTCATCAAGATCGACCGCGACGAGCGTCGCCTCGGTCTGTCGATCAAGGCCGCCAACTACAGCAACGAGCAGCTCGCCGCGGAAACGGCGACCTACGAGGCGCTGAAGCGCAGTGCCGGCAACGACATGATGAACCTCGGCGACATCCTCGACGAGGCGTCCAAGAAGGAAGAGGGCGCGCAGGAATAAGGCGTTCCAACCCTTCGGTTAACTTCAAGCGCCCGGCCGATTTGGCCGGGCGTTTTTTTGTGGGCGGCCTTGTCCGGTGTTTCCCGGACAAGGGCGGCGGGAAACACCGGGGCACATTTGGGGATATCCGCTTTTCAGGGAACGAGGGATCCGCCGATTCAACACCCGTGCTCAAAGCCGTAGTTCAATCCTGCCCGCGGCTGGTCCGCCGGTCCGGGCAGGTTTAACCGCCGTCCTTCCTCCGCTTTCCATGCCTACCACCGTACCCATTGCCGAACCCCTTATTCGTGAAAACATCGTGCGCGCCGTCGCGGATGTCTTTAAGACCATGCTCGGACGTCCGGTCCATTTTCAGCCGGCCGACGCCGCCAACGCCGCGGGGACGCCACCGCCGTCGACCCCGACCTTCGCCTCGCGTCAGGTGGTCGGCACGGTTGGCTTTCTCGGCGATGCCAACGGCCTGATCTATCTCTATTTCGACGAGACCTTCGCGAGCCAATGCACGGGCGGGATGCTCGGCATGGATGAGCGGGAACTGGCCGAAGCCGGGCCGGACGCGGTCAACGACGCGATCGGCGAGATCACCAATATGGTGGTCGGCAGTTTCAAGAACGGGCTCTGCGACGCGGGCTTCCCCTGCAAGCTGACCATCCCCTCGATTCTGCGGGGCAGCAATTTCTCGGTCGAGCCCACCGGTTCGGCCCAACGCCATGTCTTTCGGTTCGATTGCCGCGGTCATCGGATCGTGGCGGACGTGCTGCTCAAGTCGGAAGACTGAAACCCGCCGGCCCCCCTTTACCACCATGCGCCACAAAATTCTGACGGTCGATGATTCCAAGACGGTTCGTATGATCCTCCGGAAGGCCTTCCGCCCTTTCGATTGCGAGATTTTCGAGGCGGCCAACGGGGTCGAGGGCATCGCGATGGCCGTCAAGGCCGCGCCGGACCTGATCCTGCTCGACATCACCATGCCGGTCATGGACGGAGTCGAGATGCTCACGCGCATCAAGGCGGATCCTCAACTCAAGGCGATCCCCGTAATGATGCTCACGGCCGAGGGCGGGCGCGAACATGTGCTGCGGATTGCGAAACTCGGGGTGCGCGATTACATCGTCAAACCGTTCAAGGAGGATACCCTGATCGAAAAGGCGGCCCGCATTATCGACCTGATGCCGGTGACCGATGGGTCGGGCCGGCAACGATCGACCGAGGATCCCGCTGACATTCTCGTGGTCGAGGACAAGCCGGCTATCATCCATCAAATCCAAGAAGGACTGAAGCACACCCCGTGGATGGTTCATGGGGTGGCGAGCCAGGCCGAAGCGGTGGAACTGTGCACGCGGCTGGCGCCGGATCTGGTGATCATCAGCCTTTCCCTGCCTGAGGAAGCCGCCTTCGCGCTTTTCCGCAAACTGCGGACCAATCCGAAGACGAAATTCATTCCGGTCTTCGGTTTGGTGGTCAAGACCGAGACTTCGGTGCAAAATCAGGCTCAGCAGGTCGGCTTTACCTTGATCGTCACCAAGCCGATCGACTTGCCCGACCTCGAGGCGCGGATGGCCAAGGCCATGAATCTCGACACTTCGCTGCGCTATTTTAAATTTGAAGCGGAGTTTCTGATCACGAGTATTCCGGAAAATTGCTCGACTTCAGTTCTGGCGGAAATTGGCCAGTATCTGCAGCCGAAACTGACCGAGGCCGTCGATTCCGGTCACAACAAGGTGGTCTTCGATCTGCATCCGCTCCGCTCCATCAATTTGAGCACGATCAAGTTCCTGGTGCAGGCGATGCAGGCCTGCCGTGATCTGGGCATGAATTACGCCCTCATCGGCAATCTGCAGCTGATCGCCGAATGCAAGGGTTTGGAAGAGACGCGGTATTGGAATTTCTATGAGAACCTCGCCGACGCCAAGACCCACTTGGCCAAGGCCGCCGCCGTGCCGACCCCCCAACCGGTCGAAGCTTGATTCCGGACCCGCGCCGTCCAGATAAGCGCCGTTTGACCTGTCCCCTTTCCCACCCATGACCGAGAACCCGCCCGCCGCCATCGACGTTCTATTGAACCGCCTCGCTGAAGAATCGGTGCTGGCTTCGCCGGGCCGTGATGAAGGACTCATCCCGGCCTACAGCCTGCTCGGCGAATTGGCGGAATGCTGCCTGGGCACGCCGGAATTGCAGGTGCCCATCCGCGCGGTCCACGGACAGATCGAACACTTGCTCGACGCGGCCCAGCCGTTCGACGCGGCCGCGCTCAGCGCCCTGCAGGATTTGATCCAATGGCTTCCGGGGGCATTGGCCTCCGGGCGCACCGGGAAACCGTTGCCGGACCCGAAAGCCAGCGCCCGGACGGCGGAGGCGGCGCCCGCGGCGGCCGCCATCGCGGCGGATTCACCGCAATCGGCCGACGTATTGCTGCAGCCCGATCTCGGCCAAAATCGGGAGTTGTTGAAGGAGTTCTACGACGAAGCTGCCGAGCATTTGCAAGCGATCGAGGCCGGCCTGCTGACGCTGGAACAGAAGCCGGGCGATCCGGAGGCTCTGAATTCTATTTTTCGCTCCTTTCATACGATCAAGGGCAACGCCGGGTTTCTTGGCCTGGTGCCGATGAACCGCCTCGCCCACGAGGTGGAAACGCTGCTCGATTTGGTCCGCACTGACCGGCTACGCGTCAGTGGCAGCATCATCACGGGAATCCTGCGCAGTCGCGACGCCTTATTGGCGCTCAATCAGCAATTGGGCACCGCCTTGGAGCACGGCACCGTCCCAGATAAGATCATTCCGGTCAGCTCCCTAATTGCCGCCGTGCGCGGCCTATCGACCGATTCCGGACCATCGGCGCCAGTTCCCGCGCCGATCGGGGCGGCGGCGTCGCCGCCGACTTCGGAGCCGGTGACCAAAGCGGCGAATCAGACGGTTCGCGTCAGTACCGACAAGCTGGACGCTTTGATGGACGCGGTGGGCGAGCTGGTCATCGTCCAGAGTCAACTGAACGAAACTGCGCGGCGCTTCGGCGTGGCGGCTCCGCCCTTGGCCGGCAATGTGGGACTGCTGAGCCGGATCACCAAGGAGCTCCAGTTCAACGCGATGTCGCTGCGGATGATTCCGATCCAACCGACTTTTCAAAAGATGGAGCGGCTGGCGCGCGATTTGGCGCGCGATTGTGGGAAGCAGGCCACCTTTACGACCGCGGGCGGCGGGACGGAACTTGATCGGACCATGGTCGAGGAAATTGCCGATCCGCTGGTCCACATGGTGCGCAATGCGCTCGACCATGGCTTGGAAACGGCGGCGGAGCGCATTGCCCAGGGCAAGCCGGAAGCGGGGACCGTTTCCCTGCGGGCATTTCACCAAGGGGGCAAGGTCCTGATTGAACTCCGCGACGACGGACGCGGCCTGGATCCAGTCAAGATCCTCGCCAAGGCCCGCCAAAAGGGCTTGGTTCCCGCCGAAGCCAAGCCCACCCCGGACGAAATCCTCCAGCTGATTTTTCTGCCGGGCTTTTCAACGGCGGAGAAGGTCACGGGTTTGTCCGGCCGCGGTGTCGGCATGGACGTCGTTCGGCGCAACATTGAGCGGCTGCGCGGCGAAATTGAAATCGCCTCCGAAGTCGGCCGGGGCACCATCTTTACCATCAAGCTCCCCCTGACCACGGCCATCATCGACGGTCTGGTGGTGGGGGTGGGTGAACAGCGGTTCGTCCTTCCCAGCACCTCGGTGCAGCGCGCCTTGCGGCCGGCGCCGGGCCAGATTGTCTCCGTCCAAGGATGCGGCGAACTGCTCGATCTGTGCGGCCAGCTGATCCCGCTGCGCCGGCTGGATCGCCTCTATGAGATTGCCCCGGCGGGGCGAGAGGCGGGGCCGGGCATCGTGGTCATTGTGGAGTCGGCCGGCAAAACTTACGCCCTGCATGTGGATGAAATGATTGGCAAGCAGGAGGTCGTGATTAAGAATCTTGGCTCGTATCTGCAAGGACGCTGCAGCGTCGCTGGCGCGGCCATTTTGGGCGACGGCACCATCGCGCTGATTCTTGATCCGAGTGCCCTGGCGCAGGCGGCTTAAATAGGAATGAGTGCGGATCTCCCGCCCCCTCTGACCATCGGCGAGGTTTGCGATTGGGCGCTGAAGCTGCCGTCTTCGCCGGCCATTCTGCCGCAACTGGGCTCCGCCCTGCTGCAGACGGAAGGCACCGCCGGCGAAATCGAGCGCATCATCCGACTGGATAGCGCGCTCGCCGCGGCGACCCTGCGGCTGAGCAATTCAGCGTCGTGCGGCGCGGGCCGGGAGATCGACTCGCTGGAGCACGCCATCGTCATGCTCGGACATCGCGAAATCTACCGGATCGCATCGCAGAGCCTCCTGAGCCGGTGGGAAACGGCCCATCAAGAGACGTTGCCTTGGGAGCCGGGCGAGTATGCCCGGCATTCCCTCTGCACGGCGATCGCCGCCGAGGCGATCGCAGAGGCCAGCGGTAGCGGTGACCCGCAGATCGCGTACACCGCCGGACTGGTTTGCGACCTCGGCAAGCTGGCCCTCGCCTTCACCTGCGCGCCGTATTATCCGGGCATTTCCGCCCACGCGCGACGGGCGGACGGCACCTGGGCCGAGGCGGAGCGATTTGTGCTGGGCTTCGACCAGACGCAAGTGGGCGCCCGGTTGCTGCGGGCGTGGCGTTTTCCGGAAAGCTTTGCTCGGGCCGTGGAACTGCAGCTGCAACCGGCCGACAGTCCGCCGGAGCTGGTGCCCTTGGTGGCGCAGCTGCACGCCGCCCGATTCCTAGCGGTGTCCCTCGGGGCCGGAGTCACGGAAGGCGGCTTCCGCTTCACCCTGCATGGCAACTTCCTCACGGCGCAAGGATTCACGGCGGATTTTCTGGAAAGGGCCCTCCTCGAGGTGCAGGAGCGGGCCACGCTCCGATTGGCCGGCGGCCTGTCTCACGGCCGGTTGCCGGCCTAGGGCCGGGGTTACTCGCCGAGTTCGATCCGATGCTCGCCATGCGGGGTCTTTAGGTTCAACCCGCCAGTGGCGATATCCAGGTGAATCGTGCGGTTGAAGCTGCCGCCGAGATCGGAGTGGCCGGGGCTCAAACCGTGAGCGGCGAGAATTTCCAGTGTGGCCGCCGCATTTCGGGCTCCGATGCGGAACGGGTCCTGGCCACAGATCACGCTCGCGCCTCCCGCGACAAACAGCCGCAGACGGGCCGCCTTCGCCCCGAAAACGCTGAACTGCTGAAAGAATTGGCGCAGGCCAGTGTCGGCAAACATGGCCGGTTGGGCCGATGCTTTGGCCGGCGAGATTTGCGAATCCGGCAGCATCAAATGCAGGATGCCGCCGACCTTCGGGACCGGGTCGTACGCCGCGACGCCGACGCAGGAACCCAGGGCGTAGGTACTGAGGATGGCGTGGCCGTTGTTGGAAACCGCTAGGTCGCCCACCCCGACGACGACGCGCTGGGTGAACCACGATCCGGCAGGTGACGAGCCCATGACAATGACCCGCCGGGAGGGCGGGACTCACCTCAGGGCAGATCGTACCGCAGATCGAGATAGAGCATCCCCAGATAGGCGTTGACGGGGCTCCCCGGTGCGACGAACCAGGGCGTCCGCTGCACATAAGAGTATTGGCTGAGGAGCTTGAGGTCCCCATACCCGGCGCTTTTCCAGAGAATCTGGGCGTCCCCGATCGTCAGTTCCTCGATTTGCCGATTGTCGGTGGTGGGCGAGCCCGGATAGCCGTAGCCAACGGAGGTGCCGCCCCCCTGGGTCACATAGTCCCGACCGAAGTGGACCACGCCGAAATAGCCGAAGATTTTGTTGGTGGGACGCGCATCCCATTCGATTCCGGCAATTCCGGCATCCGCATCCACCGCCGACAATCCGTCGGTGCCCGAGGCATTGGCCGGGGTGACGATCAAATCCGGGCCGAGCCCGGTGGAAAGATAGCGGCCGCCCCCCTTGCTCAGGAACGCGTTTTCGACCAGCAGGACGTGCGGCCGGACTTCCAGACTCAGGTTAAGCGCGCACCCGTAGCCGCTCGTCGCGGCGGCCGCATTGACCGTGGAGGTGAAAGTGTCGACCTTGAAATAGCGGTAGAGTCCGGCAATCTCGGCGTGAAACGGCTTCGTGCCGCCCAGTTTCGCGTCAAACGCGATTTTCCCAATGAAGTCGGGCAGCACGTTAGGAGTGGCGGTGCCGCTGCTGCCGGTGTCGACTTCGGCGGAGTTGAAACCCGTCGGAAAATTAACGGCGCTGCCGGTATATTGGTCCGGGTTCTCCGCGGACAAGCCCATCGTCAGATTGCCGCTGGCATGGTAGATCGCGCGGACTTGAGGAGTGCGGCCCCACACGAGTCCCACCTGGTAGTTCGTGTCGACATTTTGAGTGAAAAAAATGTCGCTGGGGAGGGGGGAGAGCCCCTGGCGGTTCGGCGTCAGCAGGCTCCAGTCTTGGCCGGCGAGGAACTCCCATGGGCCCTCCTTCAGATCGAGGAAGAACACCCGCATCCGCAGCACGTCGGAATTGCTGGCCACATTGACGTTGGTCGCCGCGTTGCCCAGGAAATCGGTCTCGACGTAGCCGAGGAGCTTGGTGTCGCCGGCTTGGGAGTCGATGCGCAAGCCCAGGCGCGAGTTTTTCGTGCTCAGGCGCGTCTCGGACAAAGCGCTGTTGGCGGTATTGCTATAGGGAATCGAACCAAAGCTGGACCCAATGTCGCCGCCATTGAGGGCGTTCCGGTAGACCGCGGTGAGATCGAGGAAGCCGAGGGGCGTGAAGTTGGCCATTCCGATCCGGAAGGACAGCGGTGAGGCCCCGGCCGCCGGGTTGCCGCTCGCTGGGATGACATCCGGTGGGCGGGTCGGAGGAGCCGCGGGCTTGGCGGTGTCCTGGATCTGGCCCTTCAGGGCCGCCGCTTCTTGCGGGGTCACCAAACCCTTGGCGATAAGCAGATCGAGAAGCGCTTGGGTCGTATCGGTCGTCTTGGCCGACAGTGGGCCGGCGGCGAGCAGCGCGCCGCCGAGCAGCGCGATGAGGAGGAATCGTTTGGGAGGCATCGTACTTTTGGTTTGGAGGTTAAAGTTCATCGTCGGGATCCGACGGCTCGAGCGCCGGGAAAATGCGCTGCTCACGCCGGCAAAGGTCATGAACGGGCCGGGGCCGCGGGGCGGCCGATGGCGGCGTTGCAGGTCGGGTGCTGGTTGATCCACGCGGCGATCCGCCCGAGCGGCAGCACGGCCTGGGCGGCGCCGTTTTCGTGCGCGGCCCGCGGCATTCCGTAAACTACGCTGGTGGCCTCGTCCTGGGCGAATGTGGCGGCTCCGCTCTCGCGCAGGCGCAGCAGACCTTCGGCACCGTCCCGACCCATGCCGGTGAGCACCCCGGCGACACAGTAGCGGGCGATTCCGGTGTTGGCGGCGGATTTGAACAACAAGTCGACGGCTGGCCGCTGATGCCAAACGGGCGGTCCACCCGCCACTCGCACCTGATAGTGGTGGCCGGTCCAGTGCAGCAGCAGGTGGAAATTGCCGGGCGCCACCAAGGCGGTGCCGGGGAGCAGCCGGTCGCCATCGACGGCCTCCCGCACGTTTAATGCGCAGAGCGTGTCGAGCCGCTCGGCGAAGGTCTTCGAAAACAGCGCCGGGATGTGCTGAACGATGGCAATGCCCGGTAGATCCGCCGGCAACGCGGCGAGCACTTCGCGCAGGGCCTCGACCCCGCCGGTGGAAGCGCCGAGCAGAATGGCGGCGCGCGGATCGGGGCGTCGCGCGGCCTGCTCGGCGACGGGAGTGACCGCTGCGACGGACGCCGGAATCGGGCGGACGCGGGCGCGAGCCGCGGCCTTTACCTTGGCAATCAGTTGGGGGCCCATCTCACCGAGGAGCGTGGCACTGCTCGGCTTGCCGATGACGTCGATCGCGCCCAGGCGGAGGGCCTCAAGGGCAAATTCCGAGGCCCGCGTCGTCAAGGAGCTCATGATCACCACCGGCAACGGCCGCTGCGCCATGAGCAGGCCCAGGAAAGTGAGGCCATCCATCCGCGGCATCTCCAAATCGAGCGTCAGCACATCCGGGGCCAGCCGGCCGATCTGGTCCCGCGCCTCATACGGATCGGCCGCGGTGCCCACGACCTCGATTTCGGGGTCGGCGCTCAGCGTCTCGCCCGCCAGTCGGCGGACGACCGCCGAGTCGTCCACGATCAAAACCCGAATTTTCGCGGATCGGCTCACGGGACGAGCGGGCGGCGGTAGATCGACGGCTGCACCCCCTGCAGGCGGTGGGAAATCCCGGTCAGACCCTCGGAGTGGCCCACGATCAGGTATCCCCCGGGCACGAGGTGGCTACTGAGCTTCGCGATCAGCTCTTCCTGCGTCGGTCGGTCAAAATAGATCATGACATTGCGGCAAAAAATCAATTGGAGCGGCCCGGCAAACGGCGGCGTGGCCTCGAGCAGATTCAATTGCCGGAAGTTCACCGGGGCGCGCACCGCGGCCCGCACACGATAGTTGCCCTGCTGGGGCCCAAAACCCTGCTCGAAGTAAGGCCGGGCCCAATCGGGAGCATGGGGCACCACGGCACTTTCGCGGTAGACCGCCGCGCTCGCGGCCGCGAGCACGCGGTGCGAAATATCGGTCGCCTCGATCCGCCACGGCCAGTTCCCGCCGTCCAGGCCGTGGGACAGCGTCATCGCCATCGAATAGGCCTCTTCCCCCGAGGAACAGGCGGCGCTCCAAGCTCCAAAATGAGACCACCGTTCGGCGCGCGCCCGGGCGGCCATTTCCGGGATGATTTGGCGGCGCATCCAATCAAAATGGGCCGGCTCACGAAAGAAGAAGGTGTGGTTGGTCGAGATCGCGTCGATCAGCCGGCCCCGCTCTTCCTCCTGATCCGGAAGGCGCAGCAAGCGGCAGTAGTCGCTCACGGCCGAGAGGCCGTGCGCCCGCATCCGCTTGCCGAGCCGCGACATCACCAGCTCGCGCTTGCGCTCATCGAGGCTGATCCGGCTGCGCTCGTAAACCAGCGTGCGGATAAAGTCGAAGTCGCTGTCCCTCATGACGGGGCCGCTTGCGTCGCGATCCCGCGCAGGGCGCTTGGCGCCACGACCCGTTCGATGTCGAGCAAAGTCTTCACCTTGCCGTTGACCTTGGCCATGCCGAGAATGTAGGCGGCGTCAATCTGCACGCCGAAGTCCGGCGTGGGCTCAATCTGGCTCGAGGTCAGATTCACGACTTCTTCGACGCTGTCCACAATCAGGCCCATGGGAATGGGTGGCTCACCGGCCGAGCCGACCTGGACCACGACGATGCAGGTGCGCTCGGCGAGCTCGGCCGGCAGGCCGAATTTTACCCTCAAGTCGATGATCGGAATCACGCGTCCGCGGAGGTTGATGACCCCTTTGATGAACTCGGGCGTCTGCGGCACCGGAGTGATGTTCAGCAGGCGGATGATCTCGCGCACGCGCAGGACGGCGATACCGAAGGCCTCGTGGCCGACGACGACGGTGAGATACTTTCCGGCCTGATCGGCCGGGGCGGAGGTAGTGATGCTCATGGCGGAATATTACTTAAAGAAGCCGTCGAACGGGTCGGGACCATGGCCATTGCCATTGCGCGGGGCAGTGGGCACCGCGCGTTGGCCGCGCGCCGGGGCCACCAGGGTCGCCGGGCGGCGGCCCAACGTCGGGGTGATCGGAGTCCGGGAGATTTTTTTCGGGGCCGGCTGTGCCGGAGCGGCGACGGCCGCATTCGACTTGGCCGGAACCGGGGCGGCGGTCGCGGCGACGCGATCGGCCCGCGCATGCACCAGCTGCTGCAGGCCGGCGACGGATTCGCGCATGGCCCGGGCCTGGGAGCTGAGCTCCTCGGCGGCGCTGGCGGACTCCTCGGCGGTCGCGGCATTGGCCTGGGTCACCTTGTCCATTTCAGCGACGGCCGTGGTCACCTGGCCGATGCCTTGGCTCTGCTCATTGGATCCGGCGGCGATCTCGGCGACGAGTTCATCCACCCGGCGGGCCTTGGCCACAATCTCCGCGCAGCTTTCGGCGACCTTGGCGCTGATCTGAACCCCCCGTTCGCTGCAGCTCACAGCCTCGGCAATCTTGGTCGCCGTTTCGCCGGCGGATTGAGCCGACCGCTGCGCGAGCGAGCGCACTTCGTCGGCCACGACGGCGAAACCCGCGCCCGCCTCGCCCGCCCGGGCGGCTTCGACCGCGGCGTTGAGGGCCAGGATATTGGTTTGAAACGCGATTTCGTCGATCGTCTTGACGATCTTCGCGATGGCCGACGACGATTCCTTAATCGCGTTCATGGCCTTGGTCATCTCGGCCATTCCGGCCGCGCCGGTCTCGGCGGCTTGCCGGGTATCGTTGGCGAGTTGTTTGGCTTGAAGCGATGACTCGGCGTTGCGCTTGGTCATACTGGAAATCTCTTCGAGCGAGGCGCTGGTTTCCTCGAGGGACGCGGCCTGCTCGCTGGCGCCTTCGGCGAGCGATTGGCTGGCTGAGGCGACCTGCTCGGAGGCCGCGGCGGTCTGCTCGGCGCCGGCGTCGAGTTGACCGGTGATGGTGTTGAGGGCCCGATTCGTGGACCGAATGATGAGCAAGCCGACGACCAACCCAAATCCGAGGGCGGACACGGTCACGATCAGGATGAGGCGCGTGGTCGCGGTCGTGTTCGAGTTGATGCTGGCGGCCACCGTGTCGCCGTTTTTCGCGTTGTAGTTGAAGATGACGGAGGCCTGGTTGGTGTAGGCTTGATACGAGGGATACAGCGCGGATGTCAGGAGATCGGCGGCCGCCGCTTCCTGGCCCGCGTCCACCAGCTTGAAATAGTTGTCACGAATGGTCCGATTGGCCGCGCGCAACGTCAGCAGCTGGGCGAAGTTTTGCCGGTCGTCGGACGTGGTGATCGACCCTTCATAGCTGTCGAGAAAGGCGGAAATATGCTGATTGCCGCCGTCGATGGCTTGCTGCCATTTCGCGCGGTCGGCCGGGGTCCGCGCTTGAGCGTAGAGCATCGCGCGAATGAAGTTGTTCGCCTGTTCCGCGGCGAAATTGCCGGATTGAATCAAGCCGGGCATGACATCGCCCTTGATGAAGGTGGCGTTGGCGCGGATGGCGCCGAGGCTGTGCCAGGCGATGCCGCCGACGAGGGCAAGGAGGGCGCAAAGCACGCCGCCGCCGATTTTAATTCTCTTACCGATGGTCCAGGTGGTTTTTTTCATGTTAGGAAAGGGAGGGGACGAGTGAGTCTGCGCGATCGGCGAGCAATTCGCCGACCGTGTTCATCAACTCGTCGAATCCAAAAGGTTTCTCCAGTAACCGGCAGGCGCCGGCCGAGCGGGCGATGCGGAGGTAATTGTAGGCCGGACAGAAGCCGCCGCCGGACATGGCGACGATGGGCAACTGCGCCCGGTCCCGCCGAATCGCGAGAATCGTCTCGACGCCTTCCATTTTCGGCATGATTAAGTCGGTGATGACCAGGTCGACGGTCGCTTCGGCCATGATCCCCAGCGCTTCGGATCCGTCGGCCGCGGTGAGCACGGTGAAACCGCTGCGCGCGAGCAGGAGGTTGAGAATCTTTCGCAGCCGGGAGTCGTCCTCGACGAGGAGAATGCGCTTTTTCATCGGCGGAAGGGGAGGCGGCATTACGACAGCAATTCGGCGACGACCGGCTCCGACTCGACCGATGCCGCGCTTGGGCCCGAGTGGAATCCGGCCGCGGCGATCATTTCCGGAACGGCCGGGGCCGCAGGCGCGCTGGCGGCATCGGCGCCGCCGGCCAAGGCGGTCAACTGCCGAACGGTGCCCCGCAGGGTCTCGGCCTGACTATTCAATTCCGCGGAGGCGCTGGCGCTCTCCTCGGCTCCGGCGGCATTCCGCTGGGTCACCTGATCCATTTGGCTGACTGCGGTTGTGATCTGCCCAATGCCGGTGCTCTGTTCGGTCGAGGCGGCACTGATATCGATCACCAATTGATTCATCTGCCGGGCCTTCGCCACGATCTCTTGGAGCCGGATCGCCACCTGACCGCTCAGGATCACGCCCCGTTGACTCTTTTGGATGGAGTCCTCGATTTTCTCTGCCGTGTCCTTTGCCGCCTTGGCGCTGCGTTGGGCGAGACTTCTCACCTCGTCGGCGACGACGGCGAAGCCGGCGCCGGCCCCGCCGGCGCGGGCGGCTTCGACCGCCGCGTTCAAAGCCAAGAGATTGGTTTGGAAGGCAATTTCATCGATCGTCTTGATGATTTTGGCAATGTTGTCCCCGGAGGCCTTGACCGCGTCCATCGCCGCGGACATCGCGGCCATATCGGCGGTGCCCGCTTCGGCCGCGGTGCGGGTTTGGCCGGCAAGTTCCGTGGTCGATTGCGCGTGCTCGGCGTTGCTGCGGGTCGTGGCGGCCATCTGCTCGAGTGAGGCGCGCGTTTCCTCGAGGGCCGCCGCCTGCTCACTGGCGCCTTCGGCGAGCATCTGGCTGGTGGCCGCGAGCTGACCGGCGGACTCGGCGACTTCCTCGCTGCTCACGCCGAGCATGGCGGCGAGCCGGCGAATCCGAACGGAGAGCGAGCGGCTGAGCCAGACGCCGAGCGCGACCGCGGCGGCGATTCCGAGGATCATGCTGAGCAGAGTCACCCGCTTGATGCTTTCAATGCGCACGGCGAAATCCGTTTCGAGCTTCTCGGTGGCCGCTTGGTCAAAATTCCGCACTTGGTCCACGACACCGTCGATCTCATCGGTTGCGCTGCGATCGATCCCCCGGACCTGCCGGTCGACGACTTCCCCCGGATTGGCCAGGGTGGGTTGGTAGCTCTTCAGCGCTTGCCGGTATTTGACCCCCAAGCCGGCATGGTCCGCCGTGGTCTTGGCGACGAGAGTCGGATCGATTCCCGCTTGGATCAGCAGGGCCTTGAGCGCGACGAGGTTCTGTTGCGTCGTCGCCTCATCCGCCTCGAAACTCTGAAAGTACTTCGCATAGTCGGCGGGATTCTTTCCGCGCAGCAGCACATCTTTGAACTCCTGGACTTGCTTTTTGAAGCTGACCTGCGCCGAGCGCGCCAGATCGACCGCCTGAGTAACGAAGCGGCCGCGGTCCTTCGTTTGTGTAATGATGGCGGCGGAGCCGGCGAGGGCCCGATTCAGGCCATAATAGCCGCTGACGCCCACCACGGCGGTGAGGGCAGACACGGCGAGGAAGCCGCTGATGAGTTTCGCGGCGAGCGTGGGGCTCCGTTTCTCCGACCAAAAGGGAAAGCGCATGGCCCCTGCATCGGCGGATCCTGGGTCGGCTGAAAATGGGAAACCCCTAGGGGCCCCGGGCAATTCCCGTCCCCGGCGTCAGGACAACACCGGACAAGCGCGCGCGGTCGACGGCGGAACTACGGAATGACGATGCCTTTGCGCACGGCGTAGCGCACGAGCTCCGCGCGCGTGGCGCAGCCGGTTTTCTTGACCAGCCGGGCCCGGTAGGTCTCCACGGACTTCGGGCTCACATTGAGCTGGTCGGCGATCTCCTTGTAGCTCAAGCCGTCGGCCAGGCCCTTCAGCACCAGCAATTCCCGCTCGCTCAAGGCGGGTTCGCGGGCGGCGCCGGGTTTAGCGGACAGCGCCTGGGCGACCGCGGTCGCGCCGTCGGGGGTCAGGTAAACCTTGCCGGACATGACGACGCGCACCGCTTGCACCAGCTCTTCGCTGGCGTCTTCCTTGCACAAGAATCCATTGGCGCCCGCCGCCATGGCTTCATGCGCCGCCGGATCGACCACCGCGCTGGTCAGCACGATGATTCCGATCTTCGGCCGCGTGGCGCGAATCCGGCGGGTCGCGGAGATCCCGTTTTCACCGGGGAGTTTCAGATCCATGATGACCAGATCGGGCTTGGTCCGTTCGATGCAGGCATAGGCTTCCGGCGCATCCGCCGCTTCTCCGACCACCTCGAAATCCGGCTCTTGTTTCAGACGCAACCGCAGCCCGTCCCGCAGGATTCGATGGTCATCAACCAAGACAATGCGAACTGGCATCACCGCTTTTACACGCATTCCCGCGGCGACGGAAAGCGTATTGTGACGGGGCGGCTGGTTTACGCCCCCGCGTCCAGGGTATCGCGCACGATGCGCAAGAGTCGGTCCGCGTCGAAGGGTTTGGCCAGATAGGCACTTGCGGCGGAATCGAGGATCGAGAGGTCGACGTGGGTGCTGTGACCGCTCATGAGAATCACTTTCGGTCCGTTCCCTCCGGCCAGAACGCCCGCGGCCAGCTCATGCCCCATGAGGCCGCCGGGCATGACGACGTCGCTCAGCAGCAAATCCACCTCCCCGGGATGGGCTTCGAGGATCGCTTCAGCGGTGTGGCCGTCAGCCGCCTCCAACACCCGGTAGCCGTTGAGCCGAAGAATGCGGACGGTCGCGCGGCGCACCGGTTCATTGTCTTCGGCCACCAGAATGATTTCGCGGCCTTTCACGACCGAAGGAGCGGGCGTTTCCACCGCCCGGACCGGCGGGGGGCGGGAATTCGGCGGCAGATAGATCGCGAACGAGGTGCCCACTCCCTCCGTGCTTTCCACTTCAATCCACCCGGCATGCTGTTGCACGATGCCGAAGACGGTCGACAACCCGAGGCCGGTGCCTTTGCCGGCCTCCTTGGTGGTGAAGAAGGGCTCGAAGATTCGCGCTCGGGTTGCGGCGTTCATGCCGCAGCCGGTGTCGGACACGGTCAGCCGGACAAATGGGCCCGCTTGCCCCGCCGACACCCGCAGCGCATGTGCTGCATCGACCTCGGTTGCCTCGGTGCGCAGAACAATCCGACCGCCACGGGGCATGGCATCCCGCGCGTTGACCACCAAATTCATCACCACCTGATCGAGCATGCCGGGATCGGCGAACACCCACAGCGGCCGGGGCGCCTCGGCATGGACGAGTGACAAGTGCTCTCCCACCAGGCGATCGAGCATCCGGAGCAAATTGCTCACGACGACATTGAGATCGATGACCTGGCGCTGGGCTGGTTCGCGGCGACTGAACAACAAAAGCTGCCGGGTCAGGCCGGCGGCTCGCCGCGTGGCTTGAACCAACTCGCCCAGCGAATCCTGCACGGAAGGCGAGACGGACGGGTCGGACTTGAGCAAATCCAAGTGCAGCATGATGGCAGCCAGAATGTTGTTGAAATCGTGGGCCACGCCGCCGGCCAATTGGCCGACCGCCTCGAGTTTCTGCGCCACAATGAGCTGCTCCTGGAGCGTTTGGCGGGCGGCTTCCGAGGTGCGCAGCGCCAACGCGGCCTCCCGTTGTTCCGATACATCCTCCACCATGCTCACCGCGTAAGCCAACTTCTCGTCGTCGCCGCGCACGGCCGAAACGGTGAGATGGCCCCAGGCCGTGGTGCCGTCCTTGCGCAAATAACGTTTTTCCAGCTGGTAGAAATTCGCCTCGCCCGCGACCAATTTCCCGAACTGGCGCCAATCGTCCGCGACGTCGTCCGGGTGGGTAAACTGCGCGAAGGTCATGGCGGTTAACTCATCGCTGCGGTAACCGAGAAAACGCTCCAGCGCGGGATTGCTGCGGATCGGACGGCCCTCGCTATTGAGGAGGGCGATGCCGATGGCTGCGCTTTCGAACATGACCCGCAGTTCCGCCGTGCTCCGCGCGAGTGCCTCCTCCGCGTTGGCCAGTTCACTGACGTCCTGCCCGACGGAGAGCATGCAATCCTCGTTTTCCACCCGGATCCGCTCGACCGAGAGCAGCATATTCATCCGGCGGCCCCCGGGCAAGTAGCGCTCTCGGACGAAGTTGCGCACCCGACCATCCCGTCGTAGCAGATCCACCAGTGCCTCCCGTTCCGCGGCCGAGTGCCACACGCGCAGTTCCACCGTCGATTTGCCCACCACCTGCGTCCCGATCAGGCCGTAACGGTTCTTAAACACCTCATTCGCCGCAATAACCTGACCGTCCGAGAAGCGCGAAATGACCATCGAATTGGGACTGAATTGAAAGGCGGCGGCCAAGATCTCATCCGATTGGCGCAGGGACCGCTCGACGCGCCGCCGCGAGGCCAGACTGGAGCGCATGCTGACGCCGGCGATCAGCGCGAGGGCGACAATGGCAACGACCGTCCAGCGCAGTTGCGCGAGGCGGATCGTCATCGCGGAGGAAATGAGGGTGCTGGTGCGATTGTTGTAGAGAACCAGCGTGTCGCAGGCCCGCACCAGGACATCGTACGTGGGAGTCAACTGTTCGAGGAGAAAGGAACGGGCTGCTTCTTTCCGCCCCGCTTGCACCAGGCTGAGGTACTGGGCCCGGGTTTGCAGATAACGGTCGCGAGCGCCCAATAGGCTATGGTAGTTCGCGCCATCCTGTTGCGGGTCGATATGGATGGTATTGACGTAATCATCGCATGCGGCCCGGCCCAGGTCATCCCATTGGGCCATCTGCCGCAGGAAGGACTGTGCTTCCTCGGGCCGATCCGCCTCCAAGAGCAGGGTCGCGCAGACAAACCCTTTGGAGTAGGCCGAACGGATCGTGTGGCCATCGATCGAACCCGGCACGGAATCGGTTTTGAGAAACGCCGCCTCGCGCTCGACCCCGCGCCCGACGATCAATACCGCAACCGCCAAAAGCAGCAGTAGCCCGATCAACGTCGCCCCACCCCAAACCAGGGGCAGATCGGAGAGCTTCCTCATGCTTCCCTTATGGCGCAGCGGGCGCGGGAGGGGCGAGTCGAATCGGTAGTCCGGGCCATCGAGCAGCCGATACGGGCCGGGATTTCGACAAATTCATTCCTAGGCGAGGACAACGATTTTGAGCTTATCAAACCGGCGGAAGGCCCGGTCGAAAGTGACGAAAAGCCAAATTGCGGTCGGATTTGATTTTCCGCGGGTGTTAACCCTTGAAAGGGCGATGAACGATGGTGAACGGCCGCATGGCATTCGATCTCATCTCTCTTGCATCCTTATATATCCACCCGAAATGCCTCCTTTGAATATCATGAGAAATTTAACGTTGGCTTGCCTCGTCCTTTCCGCCGCAACTTTCGCAGCCGCGAATCCGCCCGCCGACCCGCCGGCCGCGCCGAGCGCCCCTTCAACCGCCACTCCCGGCCCCGTCGGGGTCAAACTGGATGATGCGCATTCCAATCCAATCCTCGGGGACTACATTGTCGCGCCGGGCATGACGTTTACGGTCAGCCGCGAAGCCGGCCATTTGTATACGCAGATCACGGGCCAACCGAAGGTGGAGATTTTTGCCACCTCCGGCACGGAATTTTTCCTGAAGGAGGTCGACGCGCAGCTGACCTTTGTGAAGGCCGCGGACGGCAAGGTGACCAGCGTGATTCTCCACCAGATGGGCCGCGATCAGGAGTGGCCGAAAGCGCAATAGGTAACCGGCGGATCACATCGTCATTCTGCCTTGATTTCTGTCGGATTGGCCCGGCGGCGGGTGTTAGCTCTCAGAAAGCCGATGAATGATGCCGAACTCTTGCGCCGCTATATCGACGAACGCTCGCAGGAAGCGTTTACCGCCTTGGTGGAGGGGCGCTTCAACCTGGTCTATTCAGCGGCTCTGCGCCAGTTGGGTGGGGATGTTCATCGGGCGCGCGACGTGGCCCAGACGGTCTTCATGGACCTGGCCCGAAAGGCACCCGCGCTGCGGGGCCATTCGTCGCTAATCGGCTGGCTCTATACCAGTACCCATTATGCCGCGGCCAAAACCATCCGGGGCGAGCAGCGGCGGCAAGCGCGCGAGGGGGAGGCTCAAATGATGCATGAGATCAATACCGCCCCGGCGGTGGACACGGCCTGGGCCCAGATCCGGCCATTGCTTGACGAAGCCATTCATGCGCTGCCGGAACCGGACCGCCAGGCGCTGCTTGGGCGCTATTTTGACGATCAGTCTCTGGCCGCGGTGGGCCGGGATTTGGGGGTCAGCGACGATGCCGCCCAGAAGCGGGTCGAACGGGCCCTGGACCGGTTGCGCGGCTTGCTGGCGCGGCGCGGACTGGTTTCGACGACAGCCGTTCTAGCGGCGGCTTTGGCGAATCAGGCCGTCACCGCGGCGCCGGCGGGCATGGCCGCCGCGGTGGCCGGTGGCGCTTTGGCGGCCGCGCCCGCGTTCGGATTTATTTCCCTTATGACCACATCCAAATTCCTGGGCGGGGTGGCGGCGATCGTCGCCGTCTCCGTGGGCACGGCGTCCTACGAAGTCCACGCCAGCCATCAGGCCCACGCCAAGTTGGCCGCGGCGGAAAACGAAAATGCCTCCCTCCAAGACCGACTCCGCTCGCTGGAACAGAGTGCGGCAAAATCGACCAGTGACCGAGATAAGGTCGCCGCCGCTTTGGCCAAAGGGAAGCCGGCGGTGAGTCCGCCGCCGGCTCCGGACGACGCGCTCGCGCGGGGAGAAAAGTTCCTCGCCGCGCATCCGGGGAGCCGGGACTTGATCCGCCAGCAGGTAAACGCGAACTTGGATGCGAGGTACGGGGCGCTATTCAAAGCCCTCAATCTCAGTCCGGCTCAACTGGACGCATTTCGGCGGATTATGGACGCCGCGGCCCAGCCGATGAATCTGATGGTCCCGGCCGGACAATACGCTCTCTCGCCGAGCGCCGAACACCTGTCGGAAGACCAAAAAAACGCGCAGCTGCAAGATCTGCTCGGGCCTCAGGGATTTCAACAGTACCTAGACGCCACGCGGCTCGCGCCGCTGCGCGGCTTGGTCGCGCAACTGGCGGCCGCCTCCTACTACACGCCGACGCCGCTCACCGCAGATCAAGGGGCCCAGTTGCAATCGCTGCTCGCCGCGCAGAGTAGCACCTATGCCGATGGCGGCGTGGCGAACCCCGGGTCGGTCGATTGGAATCAGGCCATGACGCAGGCGAAAGGAATCCTCAGCCCGTCGCAACTGGCCAGTCTCGGGCTGCTCCAGCAACAGACTGCCGCCAACCAGAATCTAGCGACGGCCGCCGGCGTGAGCGGCGGGGTGAACGTGCAAATGCAATTCGGATCCGGCGGCGGCGCGCCGACAGTTCAAACCCGTTGAACCCATGATCTCCCGCCACCGAATTCTTTTGGTCAGTGGGCTCGTCGCGATCGCCGCCGTGGGTGTCGCGATCGCCGCGTGGCGAGCGCAGCGTGATGACGAGACCGCTCTTGCCGCCGCCGTCCGCAACCAAACCCAGCTGCAGGCCGCGGTCGGACGGGCCAGCCAAAGAGCGGATGCAGCCGAGCGCGAGCGGCGCGCGCTGTTGGCGAAACTGGCCGCTCCGGCCGCAAAAAATCGGCCTATTTCCAAGGGGGGTGCCCCCACCGATATGGGCGCGGCCATGATGAATGACCCTAAGGTCCAAGCCGCCTATTTCGCCTCTCAGCGCCCCCGGCTACGCTTGCGCTACGGGGCATTAATCCAGGCTTTGGGTTTAACCCCCGACCAGACCGATCAGTTCATTCGCAACGCGATCAAACGCGATGAAGGGATGCTCGATCTGATGGCGACCGCGCGAGCGCAGCATTTGGCGCCCAACGATCCCAGCATCGCCGATTTAGCCAAGCAGGTGTCCGCCGACTATCAGGCGGCTCAAACTGGGCTATTGGGGCCCGCCGGGTACAGTCAGGCGGCCGATTTTGATCGCACGGCTGGCATTCGAAGCCTGGTCGATACCGTGGCCGGGCAACTCGCCCTGAGCGGGGAGCCGTTGACCGCGCAACAGGCGCAACAATTGGTGCAGGCAACCGCCGGCACCATCCCGGCAAATGGTCGCGGACCGAATGTCGGCCCGGGCACGGTAGACTGGGACGCGGCCCTGGCGAACGTGCAGGCCCAGGGGATATTGAGTCCGACTCAATACACGGCCTATGCCGGGGCCGCGCAGGCGGCCCAAATCGGACCGAAGATCATCGGGCTCCTTCAAAAATCGGCGCCGGGGCCATAGGGCGATTGCTGCGCTGGGTTTAGGCGGCAGCTACGGTCAATCCTTGGCCTTCAATTCGCCGATCTCTCCGGCGCAGGATTGCGCCAGAAGGCGAATCCGCTCGGCGGTGCGGCTGGCCTCCCGCCGAACTGACAACCGGAGATTTCCGGCCTCGTTCAGCGCACCCGCACGTTCACATCCGCCGATAACCCCGGCCGTATCCGATCCTCCAGCCCCTGCAGGCCGGCGGGATCGAGCACAATCTTTACCGGCACCCGTTGAACGACTTTCGTGAAATTTCCGGTGGCATTATCCGCCGGCAGCAGCGCGAACTGCGCCCCGCTCGCGGGCGCCAAGCTCTCGATCGTCCCATGGAAAATATGGCTGGGAATCGCATCCAGCTTCACTTCGACCTCCGAGCCGGTATGCAACCGGGGCAGTTGCGTCTCCTTGAAATTGGCGACGACCCAAATCTCGGGCTCGACCAGCACGAGGAGCGTTTGCCCCGTCTGCACCCGGTCACCCACTTCGACGTTCTTGTTGCCGATCCGTCCGTCCGCCGGCGCCACAATCTTCGCATACGACAGCTTGCGCTGGGCATCGCGCAGGTCCGCCTCGGCGGAGGAGACGGCGGCATGCGCCGCCTGCCGCTGCGCACTCGCCACCTGATCCTGCGCTTGGGCGGAGGCTACGGCCGCCTGGAGGGCGCCCAAGTTGGCCGATGCCGCCCGCACACTGGCTTGGGCGGCCGAAGCCGAACTCTTGGCGGCATCCAAATCGGCCGGAGTCACGGCGTGATCGTCGCCCTGCGCCATGTCTTGGTCGCGCTTGAGCGTCTGGTCGGCCAGCATGGACCGGGCCTGCGCTTGCTGCACTTCCGCCTGCGCCTCGGCGACGCGGGCCCGCGCTTCGGGCAATTCGGCGGCGACACGGGCTTCGGTCGCCTCGGCTTGCGACTCCTCCGCCTTTTCCTGCGCCGCGCCGGCTTGGGCCTTGAGGGCGGCGATTGCAAATTCGAGCGGATCGATTTCCGCCAGCGGGTCGCCGGCCTTCACCGTTTGGTTGTCGCGCACAAGGACCGCCCGCACCGGACCGGAGACTTGGGCGCTGACCTGATGGATATGGCCGGCGACGAAGGCATCGTCGGTTTCCTCGTAGCGCCAGAGGTGAATCAGCACGTGCGCCAGCCACGCGGCGATTCCGAGGCCGGCGAGGACCAGGATGATGCGGCCGAGAGGACGCTTGGCTTTGGCCGGAGCGCTCGGCGCGTCGGGCGGGAGGGAGGAAGGGTCAGAACTCATGGTGATAAAGGGGAAAAGGATTTAGTGGCCCGCCGCCTCGGGGCTCAGTTTGCTGCGGCCCTTGCCCAGGAGGAGGAGGAGGGGCAGGGAAAGGAAGAACGCCACGGCGACGTAGCGGAAGACATCGGAAAACGACAGGAGCAGGGACTGCCCGTTCACCAGCCGGTCGATCAGGGCCAACGCGCGATGCTGGATGCCCACGGGGTCCGCGCTGTGCCGGGCCAAAGCGCCGCTGAGCGCCTGAATTCGCGCCGCCGTTTGGGGGCTGCCGCGGGTGATCCGGTCGACCAGGACGGCCCGATGCACGGCTTCCCGCTGGGACAACACCGTCGTGATGATGGCGATCCCGATGCTGCTCCCCAATTGGCGGGTGAGATTGTAGAAGCCCGAGCCGGCCGAAACCTTGTTCATGGGCAGATTCCCCAGCGTGGCCAAACTCAGGGGCAGGAACATGCAGACGCTGCCCAGGCCGCGAAGAAAGAGCGGCCAGAAGAGGCTGCCGGCCGAGGTGTCCGGATTGATCCGCGAAAGCAGCAGCGCGGCCGAGACGGTGATCATGGCGCCAATCCCGATGAGCAGCCGCGCGTCCACCTTGCCCGAGATCTTGCCCATGAGGAGCATCGCGCCGGCGGAAGCCATGGCGCTCGGGATCTGCAGCAAGCCGCTCTGCATCGCCGTGAAGTGGAGGTAGTCCTGCACGAAAATGGGCACGGCAAAGATGACCCCATAGATGCCCATGCCGAGGACCAGCGAGTAAACGCTCCCGGCCGAGAGCGACCGGTATTTGAGGACCCGCAGATCCACCGCCGGGTAGTCGATGCTGAGCTCCCGCCAGATCAGCAGCCCGATGCCGAGCGCGCTGCCGACGGCCATGGCCACAATGAAATGGGAGCTGAACCAGTCATCCTCCTGCCCCTGTTCCAGAAACGTCTGGAAGCAGGCCAGGCCCAGGGTCAGCAGCCCGATCCCGGCCCAATCAACCCGCGCACGGACGATTTCATCGTCGGGCTCGCGCGGCAGGTAGATCATGCTCATAAGGACCGCGAGAATGCCCACCGGCAGATTGATGAAGAAGATCCACCGCCAGCCCAAGGTATCGGTCAGGTAGCCGCCGAGCACGGGGCCAAAGGCGGGCCCGGCGATGACGCCGATGCCGAAGATCGCCTGGGCGAGCGCCTGCTCCTTGCGCGGAAAAGTCTCGAAGAGCAGCGATTGGGCCTTGGCGAGCAGGCCGCCGCCGGCCAGTCCCTGCAGCACCCGGGCGAAGACCAGCATGCCCAGGGAGGTCGACAGCCCGCAGAGGGCGGAGGCCGCGGTAAAGCCGGCGAGCGAGAAGATCAGGTATTGCTTGCGTCCGAACCGGTCGCTCAGCCACGCGGTCAGGGGAATCATGACCACATTGGCGCAGGCGTAGCCGGTCGAAATCCATCCGGCCTCCGAGAGCGTTGCCCCGAGGTTGCCCTGGATGTCCGGCAGGGCGACGTTGACGATGCTGGTGTCGATGACCTCGAGCAGGGCGCCGACCGCCGCGGTGATCGCGATCACCCATTTGAGGGTCCCCCGGTCGAGCAACCGCACCGCGGCGGGCGAGAGCAGACTCCGATCGGAGCCGTAGAGGCCTCGGTTCGGGCTCATGCGCGGGCGCTTCCCGGGGCGGCGATGCCCGCCCAAAACGTCGCGACGCAGGACTCGCGGTACTGTGCCGGCGAGTAGGGGCGGACGATGAGCGGCGAAGCGCTGCGGATGACCCCCGAAAAGATCATGCCGGCCAGCAAATCGGCGGCGATTTCCGGGTCGGTGCCAGCGCGGATTTCGCCGGCGGTCAGGGCCTGCTCGAGCCGCCGGACGAGGACGGCGCGCGTCGGCTGGAAGATGCCATGCAGCACGCGGCGTTCGTTGGCCCGGTGGCGATGGATTTCCCCGATCAGGGTCCGGATGAGGGGCAGATGCTCGCCGAGCAGTTCTTCGTAGCGGCGGGCGAAGGCCGCCAGTTCGGCGCGCAGGTTTCCGCGCCCGCCTTCGGCGCTCGCCGGCGCCGGGCGGCCGCGGAAAGTCCGGCCCAGGACCGCGGCCAGCAGCCGTTCCTTGCTCCCAAAATGGCGGAACAGGGTCACCTCATTGACCCGCGCCGCCTGGGCGATCGACCGGGTCGTCGCCCCCTGGAGGCCATCGCGGGCAAAGACCCGCTCGGCGGCGTCGAGCAGACGCGCCGCAGTCGCCAGCCGGCGCTGCCGGCCAGCCGCAGTCCGCGCATTGGCGGGTGGGCGTTGAAGCCTGGTTAACATGCAAGTGGTCGCTTGCAATCAAGCCGAAATCGAACCCGAGGACAAGCGCGGCGGGACGTTTTTTCTCCGCCCGGCCGGCCCCGGGAATTGGCCTTGCCGCCCCGGGACGGCCCCCCCAGGGTGGGCCGCTCGTGAAAATCGGCTTTCTCGGCGGCAGTTTCGACCCCGTGCACTTCGGCCACTTGATGGCGGCGCAGGATGCCTTTGAGCAGCATCAACTTGACCGCCTGATCCTGGTGCCGGCCGCGCAGGCCCCGTTGAAGCCCAAGGATGTGCAATCGACCGGGGCCGACCGCCTGGCGATGCTCCGGGTCGCCACCGAATGGGACCATCGTTTCGAGGTTTCCGATTACGAACTGCAGCGGGGCGGCATCAGCTACAGCATCGACTCGGCTCGCCACTTTCGGGCGCAATACCCCAACGACCGACTGTTTTGGATCATCGGCGGCGACCAGCTGCCGCAGCTCCACTTGTGGAAGGACATTGGCGAGCTGGCGCAGCTGATGGAGTTCATTTTCCTCGAGCGTCCGGGCTACCCGGTCAAAGCCCGAGTGGATATTCCCGGCCTGCGCCTCCACCGCTGCGACGGCCATCTCCTGGCGATCAATTCCACCGAATTGCGGGAGCGGACCCGCCGGGGTCTGTCGCTCGATTACTTCGTGCCGCACAAGGCGATTGTTTACATCAAGGAGAAGCGCCTCTATCTCGATTCGGCATGAATTCGAAGCAACAGGCCTCGCGCGATCTGGTGATCGGCATCTGCCGCGCACTCCTGGAGAAGAAGGCCACCGACCTGCGGGTCTTGGACGTGAGCGCGCTTTCGTCGATCACCGACTACCTGGTGGTGGCGACCGGCACCTCCGAGCCGCACTTGCGCGCCCTGCGCATTGAGGCCGACCAGGCCCTGGCCACCGGCCGGGCGGGCCTCGTGCGGTTGGAATCGGCCCAGGAAAGCGGTTGGACCGTCATCGACGCCTTTGACGTCATGATCCACCTCTTCACGGAGGAGCAACGCGACCGTTATCGGCTGGAGCACCTATGGAAGAGCGCCGAAGAATTGAACGTGGCCGAACTGCTGGCCCCTCCGGGCGCCGTGGCCAAAGCGAAAGCGCCGGTCAAAAAGCCGGCGCCCGTCAAAGCGAAATCGCCCGCCAAGGCCAAGGCGCCGACGAAGGCCAAAGCCAAGGCCAAGCCGCCGGCGGCCAAGCCGCACGCGTAGGCGGCCGGGCACGCCCTCGGGGCGCCAGTGGGAAATGCCTTGCCGGGTCCGGACCGATTCGATTGGGTTTCCCGATGAAACGGATGCTCCGGTCCGGCCGGGCTTTTACCCTGGTTGAGGTGATGATCCTCCTGTTGATCGTCGCCCTTTTGCTGGCGATGGCCATCCCCGCCCTGCAAAAGATCCAGCAGGCCAAAGCCGACCACGCCGCCAGCGACGCGGCTTCCTCCGCGGCCAAGCCGTAAGGCCGGCTCAGCGGAAGAGGTTGTACTTCAAGATCGCCCAAATTGCGCGAAACCCGTCGCGCCAGCCGATTTTTTTGCCTTCGGCATACGTGCGGCCGTAGTAGCTGATGCCCACCTCGTAGATCGGCACCCCGAGCTTGGAAAGCTTGGCGGTGATCTCCGGCTCGAAACCGAACCGGTTCTCCTCGATCGTGATCTTGCGCAACACCTCCCGGCGGAAGACTTTGTAGCAGGTCTCCATATCCGTCAGATTGAGGTTTGTGAACATGTTGGAGAGCAGCGTCAGGAAGCGGTTGCCGACGCTGTGCCAAAAATAGAGGACCCGGTGCGCTTCCGCGCCCATGAAGCGGGACCCGAACACGACGTCGGCCTTCCCCTCGAGGATCGGCTTCAGCAGCTTGGGGTATTCATCCGGATCGTATTCCAAATCCGCGTCTTGCGGGATGATGATATCTCCGGTGGCAACCTGGAATCCCGTCCGGAGCGCGGCGCCCTTGCCCTGGTTGACCTCGTGGTAGATGATCTTGTCCACCAAGGGCGCAATGTGGGTGCGCAGGTAGTCCCGCGAGCCATCCCGGGAGCCATCGTCGACGATGATGATTTCCTTGTCCGCCACCTGGGAAGCCCGAACCTTGTCCACGATAGTGCGGATGGTTTTGGCTTCGTTGTAGCAGGGGATGACGATGGAGACGCGCATGCAGTCGAGGGAGGGGGAAGTTAGGACGCTTTTCTCTCCCAGGCGAACAGATACTGCTGCGCGAGGCCGGCGAACGGCCCAAAATGCACGCGGCCAAAGTGCGCGACCTGCTCGGGCTTCCAGCCGGAGAGGCCATAGTGCCGGGCCATGGCGGCGATGATCCAAACGTCGACCGGGAAGGCTTCAAGGCGGCCGGCGCCGAACAGGAGCACGCAGTCGGCGACCTTGGGCCCAACGCCCGGCAATTCGCCTAGGCGGGCCCGGGCCTCTGAGTACGGCAGCGCTTCGGTGGCGGCGAGCCAGCCCGGCCGTTCCGCCAGAAAGCGGGCGGTGTGGTGGATATGCCGCGCCCGAAAGCCGAGCTTGCACGCGCGCAGCGCAGTCTCGGGCACCTCGGCCAGCTGTTCCCAAGTCGGCAGCTGGTGGGAGAGAAACGGGCTGTGGGCGCGCAGCGCCGGGTCGGTCAAGAGCGGTCGGCCGTGGCGCTCGGCGAGCAGCGCGGTCATTTGCTTGATCTGCACGATCTGTTTGGCGGCGCTGCACATGAATCCCAGCAGGGTTTCCCCGAAGGGTTGGCGCAGGATGCGCAGGCCGGGACAGGCCGCCAGCGCGCGCGCCAGATGGGGATCGCTGCGCCAGGGCAGGGCATCGGTCTTTAACGCCAGCGCCGAAGTCGAATCCCAGTAGTGGACCAGCGCCGCTTCGGCCGCCGCGGTCCGGGCGGCGGGAGCCGACCATTCGAGCTGGTTTTTAGAATTTACCCGCAGGCGCACGACTTGGTCCGACCACGCGCCGATCCAGGAGCCATCGGAGCGGGCGTGCCAGCGGAACGCCTGGCCGCCGTCGAGGGTTTCCGCGAGCGTTACCGAGGTGAGGGGTTCGGCCGACGCCAGCGGCTGCCAGTCGGACCACATGGGCGCGGGCGGACGGATCCTCGCTCGCTGCCGCCGCCCTTAGGGCGCGTGGGTTCCCGCGGGCTTTTCCCACAGGAAGCTCTGGGTCTGGGCCAGCGGCTGGCCCTCGCGGGCCACCAGCTGGAGATTCCAGGCGACCGGATGCACGCGCCGGCCGGCCCAATCCGGCCCCGTGAGGCCGATTTCAAACACGTTTTCGCCCGGGCCCACGTCGGCCGGGAAACTGAACTCTTCGGCTTCGGGCGAGGCCGGAGTAATGATGTGCAGCACAAACCGGGCGCCCATCAGGCTCACACCGGGATGTCTCACCCGGGCGAGAAAATAGAACCCCGCCCGATCGTTCGGATGGGTCCGCCGCACTTCCCGGCCGCTGAAGTTTTCCTGGTTGTCGAAATACTCCGAGATCCGGGTGAAATCGTCGGACTCGTGCCAGCCGGGCCAGACCCGGACAAACTCCACGTCCGCCGCGCGGGCCCGGCCGGCGAGCGCGCCGACGCCGAGCAGGATCAGCGCGAGGGCGCGGCCGAGGAGCGAAAAGCGGGGGATTCCCATGGGCGTCCGGTCACGATGCCTCAAGTTAGGGAGTATTTGCAAACCTGGTTTAGCCATTGCTGGGCCGGGAGCCGACCGATCGCAGCGTTGCCCACTCGGGGCAGGGCTTCTTAGCCCAGCACCCTCGCGGTCGCCTCGCGCTCGGCCGACTGCGGCTCCAGCACCCGCTAAACCAGGTTTGCAAACACTCCCTGGCGAAAGTTCAACGCTTGAGACCGACATATTGGTAGCGATGAATGCCGAGCAGCGAGGGCACCCAGCCGGTGACGTAGGGCCGCATGAGGTAGGTGCGGCTGCCAAAGAAGATCGGGATGATCGGGCCATCGTCCAGCAGGACGGCCTCGGCCTTTTGGAGCAGGGCGTAGCGCTGGGCCGGATCGAGCGTGCGGTTGGCTTCGTCGTTGAGCCGATCGTAGTCGGCATTGGACCAGCCGGTCCAATTGGAGGCGCTGTCCGATTTGAACAGGTCGAGGTAGGTGCTGGGGTCGTTGTAGTCGGCGACCCAGCGAGAGCGGGAAATCTGGTAGGAGAGGGTGCGCATGTTGTCGAGGTACACCCGGAAATCCTGGTTCGCCAATGTGACGTCGATCCCGAGCTCGCGGTGCCACATTTGCTGCACCGCTTCCAGGATCTTGGCGTTGATCGCATCGGTGTTCATCTGAATCTCGAGGTGAGGGAAGTTCCGGCCCCCCGGGTAGCCGGCAGCGGCCAGCAGCGCGCGGGCCGCCACGAAATCCGTCGGAATCCGGGCCGTGGGCGTGTACCCGGCCGTGTCCGGCGGCGTCAGGGCATACGCCGGGCGGCGGCTGCCCTGCAGCACATCCCGGCAGATCGCCTCGCGATCGATGGCCCGGGCGAGGGCCTGGCGCACCCGCCGATCGTTGAGCGGCGGCTTGGTCACATTGCAGCGCAGAAAGTAACTTTCGCTGAGCGGATCCACCCGCAGGACTTCGGGCGCGGTCTGCCGGTAGTGCGCGAGGCGGTCCGGCAGCAGGTCCCAGGTAAGGTGCAGTTGTCCGGCCCGGAAGTCATTCTCATCGACCGCGATATCCTCGTTAGGAAAGAAGACGACCTGCGTCAGTTGGTTGCGCGCGGCATCCCAGTACCGCGGGTTTTTCTCCACCACGATCCGGTTGTTGGGCGACCATTCGCGGAGCACATAAGGACCGTTGCCCACCAGGTGCCCAGGCTTGGTCCAGCCGGTGCCGCGCTGATCCATCGCTCCGTATTTCAGGATCACCGAGCGGAGCACCGGGAACCAGGCCTGGTGCGCGGCCAGCGCAGGCAAATACGGGCACGGCATCCGGAGGGTCAGATCCAGGGTCAGGGGATCCCGCGCTTTCACCCCGACTTGGCTGAAATCCGTCAACTTGCCTTGGTTGAAAGCCTCCGCGTTCACCAGGGGATAGAAAAGGTAGGAGTAGTCGCTGCCGATCTTGGGCGAAATCGCCCGCTGAAAGGAGAAGACGAAGTCGTCGGCGGTCAGCGGCTCGCCGTTCGACCAAGTGAGGCCGGGCCGGAGATGGAAGGTGTAGTGCAAGCCATCCGGGGAGACATCCCACGACGACGCGGCTCCGGGAACCGCCTCCGAGGTGGCTTCGTCGATGCACGTCAGCCCTTCGAATAGCGCCATCAGGACATTGTAGTCGGACAGAGCCGTGCAGATATGCGGGTCCAGGTCCTCCGGCTCCGCGCCGTTGCCTAGGAGGAGAGTGCCGGACTGGCGTCCGGCCTCCGCAGGCGTCTCGCGGCGGGCGCAGCCGGCGACGACCCCGAGGGTGAGCAGCGTCAGGATAACCCCGGGCCAACGGCGGGCCGAAAGGAGTAAGGGGAAACGCATGGGGGGAAGGAAGTCACGGGCCCGCGCGGAGGCAAAAACCAAAATCGACTAATAAGTCGGCTTGATCAGCGTATAACCGGGTGAACCTCATGTCGAATGAACCCCCGAACATTCGGGAGCTGAACCGTGACCCGACCACCTTTTTCGAGTCCGTCGTGGCCGAACAGCGGGCACCCCTCACTCGGTATGCGGCCCGCCTTCTCGGGGATCCGGCCCGGGCGCAGGACGTGGTGCAGGATGCCTTCGTCAAGCTACTCGCCCAAACCCCCGCCGCACTGGAGGGCAGGGCCATCGAATGGCTTTTCACGGTATGCCGGCACCGGGCCTTGGATATCTTGCGCAAGGAGGGTCGAATGAGACGCCTGGCGGAGAAGGAAACGGATCTGCTCGCGGCGACCGATCCTATCCCCGGACGGGCCGCCGAAGCGGCCGAGCGTGACGGCTTGGTGCGAGGTCTCATCGCTCAGCTGCCGCCCAACCAACAGGAGGTGATCCGCCTTAAGTTTCAAAATGGGTTCAGTTACAAGGAAATCGCCCGCATCACCGAGCTCTCCGTGAGTCATGTCGGGGTTTTGATCCACACTGCCGTGATGCGTCTGCGTGCGGAATGGGCCGCGCAAGAGGCGGCCGGGAACTCCGCGGCGTGGGCATCTAATCCAAACCGGAATATATCATGAATCTGGACCAAAACTTTTCGTCGGACGATCCGCGACTCACCGCTTATGCGCTGGGCGAGCTGGAAAGCGACGATTCCCGGGCCATCGCAGCCTGGCTCGAGAGCGACGCAGCAGCGCGGACGGCGGTGGCGGCGACGCGGCACTTCGCCGCTCAATTGGAAGACTCATTGGCCGATGAGCCGATGATGGATGCCCGAAGCCAGGGCCAGACTTTGGCGGCTTCGGCGTCGACCATCCGCCGCGGCCGCTTCTATTGGTGGGTGGCGCTCGCCGGGGGAGTGGCGGCGATTTTGCTGATCACAATTGTCCGGCACCGGACTGAATCGCGTCGACGGCGCGATGACGCGGCCCAAGCCATCGCCATGCCAGCACCTCCTCAAGGAAGCTCGCTAAACGTGATTGCGGCGCGAGAAACCGGATCAGCCGCCGCCATCGAACCGACTTTTGCGCGGTACGCCCCGGCAATGACAATCGGTCCTAAGCGGCCGACGCGTGCCATTACACTGGGTCAGTTCGTGTCGCTGGAAAGCGGCGACAATCCCGGCCCTCTCCCGACGACGATATTGGCCGTGTTCGCTGCGGTCGAGAAACCCACAAAGGCGTCGACGATGGACGACGCCTTTGTCCACGACCCTCATTTTACGGGCGATCCGAAATTCGTGATTGGTGTGAGTGGATATGACATCGATCGGAATTTTGTCGTCCCTTACCCCAACCGGCCGGCCGGCGCTGAGTCGGGCATCCTCCGCGAAGTCATGCGGGTCGCCGGGGCCGATTCCTATGGGCCCGTTCCCGTGCGCCTCCCGAATCCATTCCCGCTGCAATCGCAGCTCCAGAGTATTTCCTTCCCGACGACCACCGAAGTGGGCGCGGCTTTCCGTGGGGTTCCGCTGTTTGTGCCTTCAGACAATTATTTCGATACAATCCGCTTTGGGGTCCCACTGGAGGTCGAGAGTGCGGGCGCGGCAAAGCCATCGGAATAGCCTTTCGAGGCGCGGCCTGGCGTCCAATTTATGCGTTTGTCCCGGGTTCCTGGCGATCGGCGCGGATAGCCTCCTCGATGAGAGGGTCGATCTTGGCGAGGAGATCACTCGCATGCCGTGAAACCGCGTCCCATAGGATATCGTAGTCAATCCCGTCGTAGCCGTGGGCCAGCCAATTCCGCATTCCAATGATTTGACGCCAGGGAATCTCCGGATGCCTTTCGCGCATAGTTTCGGGAATGCGATTGCACGCCTCGCCAATTAATTCTATCACCCGCTCTGAGTGGCGCCGCAGGCCCAGATCGGTAGCAAGATCATCCCTCTAGCGTCCGTTCGCCAGGGTCTCCGCTTCTTCGGCGAATTCCTTCAGCTGCCGTAGTGTGGCAAGCGTTTCATGCTTGCTCATACAAACACAGGGCGTCCGCCAGCGCGTCGTCGCGGAAAAATCGGCTCAACATGGGTGGAGTGCAAAGATCGACCTTCCGCCCGAGTAAGTCGGTCAGTTCGTCCTGCACTGCGAAGTGCTGAACCCCTGGGTGGCGACCGGCGAGGTACTCCACCAGGAGATCGACATCGCTCCGACTCGGGTCGAAGTCGTCGCGCAAAGCCGACCCGAAGACGCTCAACTTCCGCACGCCGCGCGCCCCGCACAGCGCCGCGAGCTTATCGCGGTCAATGGCAATGGGCAGTTCGGAGGTTGTCATGCCGACACTTTACAGGGCGCCCGGTAGCGCGCAAGGCCCGGTTTCGCCCGCTAGGATAGATCAGCTAGGCAAATCTGGCTGTTTCTAGATCGTCGTCCGTTATGTCGCATCATCAACGCCCTTCAAGGCGCGACCGACGGCGCCCTCACCAGGCGGGCCCTGAGGCCAGGAGCGGCTGCAGCGTTCGCCAGACCGTTTCGGCCACGATGCGGTGGCCAGCGGCATTCGGATGGATAGAATCGGGCCCATTGAGTTCGGGCCGGCCTCCCACGCCTTCGAGCAGGAAGGGAATTAGCGGGACGTGCTCCTCCTTGGCGACGGCGGGAAAGACGGCGGCAAAATCCCGAGCATAGTCTGCCCCCATGATCTCGGGCAGGCGCATGCCGGCCAGCACGATCAGGGCAGAGGGATCCTTGGCTCGCACCTGGGCAATGATGCCGCGCAAATTCTCGTGCGTGAGGTTAGGCGCGATTCCCCGCAACCCGTCATTGGCGCCAAGCGTCAGGACGAAGCAATCGATTGGCCGCTGCAGCACCCAGTTGATCCGCCGTAAACCGCCGGCGGTGGTGTCGCCGCTCAGGCCGGCGTTGACCACGCGCCACGGGAGTTGGGCGGCGGCAATCTTCTGCGCGATCAGGGCGGGGTATGCCTCGGCGCCGGGGTCCTCCAAACCCAAGCCAAAAGTGAGGCTGTCGCCAAAAAAGACGATCGTCTTCGGTTCGGCGGCGGCGCCGACGGGCCGCAGCGCGCTCGCGAGCCAGACGGCCAGGAGGACGATGCGGAAAAGACGGAAAGAGGACATATAGGTCGTGGCGGGGCTGGCGTATTCTGCGATTCTGCGGATAATAAGCGGCGATCCATGAGCAATGTCGAGCGGCTCACCCAATCTCCGTCGGCGATCACCCAGTCCCGGAACCCCGAGCCTCTATTCGCGTTATGACGTTCATTCTGCGGATGGCCTGGCGCGATTCGCGCGCCTCCCGGCGGCGTTTGCTGTTGTTCTCACTTTGCGTTGTCTTCGGCATCGCGGCGGTGGTGGCGCTGGGGTCGTTCGGCGCCAGCCTGGGCCGCGCGATTGAGGAGCAGACGAAGGCGCTGCTGGGAGCCGATTTGGTCGTCGGTTCGCGGGCGGCCTTGAGTCCGGAGGTGGACCGCTATCTGCAAAGCCTCGGCGGCCGGGAGGCCACCCAGACCACCTTTTCCTCGATGATGGTGTTCCCGGGCGCCGCGGGCAACACCCGCTTGGTGCAGGTGCGGGCGGTCGCGGGCGCCTTTCCGTTCTATGGCGATTTTCTCACGGCGCCGCCGGGCGCGGTGGCCCAGTTGCGCGCCGCCGAAGCCACCGGCGGCCGGGTCGTGATCTTGGAGGACGCCTTGTTCAACCAATTCCAGGTTAAGGTGGGGGACACCGTGAAGCTCGGCCGGGCGCAATTCACGGTCGCCGGCTCCCTCCAGAAAATCGCCGGCGAGTCGCTCGCCGTCGCCCTCTTCGCGCCGCGGGTGATCATCCCGGAAAGCGCGCTCGCCGCCGCGAGCCTCGACGCCACCGGCCCGCTCGTCCGGCACCAGGTTTCGCTGGCCCTCCCACCCGCCGCCGATCCGGATGCGATCGTCCGCGCGATGCGCGAGCACTTCGGGCCGGAGCGGCTGTCGTACGATACGGTCGCCAGCCGCCGGCGGGATCTGGGCCGCGCGCTCACCAATGTCGACGGCTTCCTCAGTTTGGTCGGATTCATCGCCCTGCTGCTGGGCGCAATCGGCGTCGCGAGCGCCGTGCATGTCTACGTCCGCCAGAAAATTCCGACGGTCGCCGTGCTGCGCTGCCTCGGGGCCAGCGCGCGCCAGAGTTTTGCGATCTATTTGGTCCAAGGGCTCGCGCTGGGGGCGTTTGGCGCCCTGGTGGGCGGCGCCTTGGGCGCCGTCCTGCAATTGGCCCTGCCGCCCCTGTTTCAGGATCTGCTGCCGGTTCCAGTCAGCTTTCACCTTTCCATTGGGGCGCTGGCGCGGGGCATGGCCTCGGGTTTTGTGATCTGTGTGCTCTTCACTCTGCTCCCGCTCTTGGGCATTCGCCATGCCTCGCCGCTGCAGGCGCTGCGGGCCGGGGAGGCCGAGGGGGAGAAACGAGTGGATGCGGCGGTGCTCATCCTGGGCGCCGGCATTGTGGCGGCGGTGGCCGGCTTCGCGGTCTGGCAGACCCGGAGCATCCCCATCGGCCTGGGCTTCACCGGCGGATTGGGTCTGGCCCTGGTGACTCTGGCCGGCCTCGCCCGCCTGACCGCCGGCGCCGCCCGCCGGTGGGCGCCGCGCCGTCTGCCCTATGTGGCGCGCCAGGGGATCGCGAACCTGCACCGTCCCCATAACCGCACCGTCCTTCTGCTCATGGCCCTGGGCCTGGGCACGTTCCTCTTGCTCACCCTCGTCCTCACTCGCGCGGCCTTCGACCGGGAGTTGCACGAAGCGGGGGCCGGCGATCGGCCCAACCTGATCTTCTTCGATATCCAGGACGACCAAGTCGCGCCGCTGGACCGGCTGCTGTCCTTCCACGGCGCTCCCTTCCGCCAGCAGGCGCCGATCGTCACGATGAAGATGACCACCCTGAAGGGCCGGCCGGTCGAGGATTGGCTGCGGACCCCGGAAGGTCGGATCCCGGCGTGGACGCTGCGCCGCGAGTACCGGTCGACATTCCGCGGCGAATTGAGCGAAACCGAGAAGCTGGTTTCCGGCGCCTGGATTGGCCAGGTGGCTCCGGCGACGGCGTTGGTGCCGGTCTCGGTGGAGGAGGGTCTGGCCGACGAGATGCGGCTCAAGCTCGGCGATCAGATCGGCTGGGACGTGCAGGGCGTGCCCATTCATACCCGGGTCGCGAGCATCCGCGCCATCGATTGGCGGCGCCTGGAGCCCAATTTCTTTGTCGTGTTCCCGCGCGGCGTCCTGGAGGGGGCCCCCAAGTTTTACGTCACCGCCGTGCGCACCGCCAGTCCCGCCGCGGCTGGAGAAATCCAGCGGGCCGTGGTGGCCCAATTCCCCAATGTGTCGTCGGTCGACCTGGCGCTGGTCCTGCAGACGCTGGACGGGATTTTTAGCAAGGTCTCCTTTGCGATCGGATTCATGGCGCTGTTTACCGTGGTCACCGGCCTCGTCGTGCTGGCGGGGGCCGTCTGGACCGGGCGTTATCAGCGGCGCCGGGAGACGGTGCTCCTGCGCACGCTCGGCGCCTCCCAGCGGCAGTTGGCCCAGATCCAATCAGTGGAGTATGCCATCCTCGGCCTCCTGGCCGCCGCCGTCGGCGCCGTGCTCGCGGTCGGGGGCAGCGCCGCGCTCGCCCATTGGGTCTTCGATTTGCGCCCGGTGCTGCCCCCGCTCGCCCTGATCGGCGCGGTCGCGGTGGTGACCGCCCTCACGCTTTTCACCGGCTGGCTCTCTGATCGCGGGCTCGCCCGCCTGCCGCCGCTCGAAGTATTGCGGGCGGACGGCTGACCCCGGTCGCGGACCGGCTCAGTGCATCCGGTCGAGGGCCTCGAGGTCGCTCTTTTCGGCGGCGCGGTCGCGCGCTTCCTGCTCGTCGTAAGCGCGCATCGCCCGCTTCTCCGGGGCGTTGCCCCGGTCTTCGGCCGTGCTGTAGCCGCTGAAGAGGGGGATCTGAAAGGCATTGAGCGCCGCGTCGAGTTCGGTGATGTAGCGCTTCACCGCAATTTCGCGCAGGCCTTTGGGCGTGGAGATTTCCCGCTCGGAGAACTCCCGGATCTTCCGGTCATGCACGACATAGTCGGGCAGCCGCAGAATCCCGTTTTTCGGCGCGGCTGGCCCGCCCGTTGCGCCCGAGGCGGCCGATCCGGCCGGAACGGGATGGGCCGAGGGGGGATCGTACGCCGGCATGGCGGCGGCCAGGGCGGACGCGAGCGCCGGAGAAATCAGCCGCGGGCGTTCGGGCGCGGGCGGCGGCGCCGGCGCGGGCACGACCACGCGGGCGAGAGCGGGCGGGGTGTGCGGTTCGGCGATTAGGGTCGGATCGGCGGATTGCCCGGAGACGGCCAAGACGCCCAAGCCAAGGCTCGCGGCGAAGCAGAGGCGTGGGGGGCGGCAGGCCATGCGAAAAGATGAGAGTCGGGCGCCGGGGTTTTGGTTCCGCGAATTCCCGCTGGCCTCACCGCGGCCGCTGCAGGAGCGCCGCCAGGCTGTCGTGGTAGCTGCGGCTGAGCTTCAGCTTGGTGCCGTCGCGCAGCACGACCGTGTAGTCGCCGCCCAGTGCCGACGCCACTTTCGCCACGCGCCCGGCGTTGACGATCGTCGAGCGGTGAATGCGGATGAACTGGCGGACGTCCAGCCGGCCCAGGACGCTGGCCATGGTTTCGCGCGCCAGATGGGCCCGGCCGCTGACATGGAACTTCATGTAGTCGCCCTCCGCCTCCACCCAATCGATCTCGTCGGGCTTGAGGAAAATGATCTCGCCGCCGGATTTGATCAGGATGCGGTCGTCGGCCGGCGCCGGCGCCCGGCCCCCTTTGACGTACTCGAGCAGTTCGGTCAGCCGCGCGTCGATCGGCTCGGCCTGCCGCCGGCGGACTTCGACCTTGGCCCGGCCGAGCGCCACCTGGAAGCGGGCGTCATCGTAGGGCTTGAGCAGGTAGTCGACCGCGCTGACGGAGAACGCGCGCACGGCATACTCGTCGTAGGCGGTCACGAACACGACCGCCGGCGGCGACTGCCCCAGGCGCGCGATGGCGGCGAAGCCGTCGCCGGTCGGCATCTGCACGTCGAGGAACACGAGGTCGGGCTGCGCGCGGGCGCAGACTTGGACGGCCTCGTCGCCGCCGGCCGCTTCCCCGACCACCTCCACCTCCGGGTCGCGGGCCAGGAGCAGGTTCAGGCCGCGGCGGGCGGCCGGTTCGTCGTCGACGATGACGGTGCGGATTCGGGGGGTGGGGCCGGAGGAGGTCATGGGTGGCACGGCAGTTCAATGGACACGGTCACCCCGCCGCCGACGGGGCTGGAAAGCGAAAACCGCCCGCGCGCCCCGTAGATCTTCGCCAGGCGCTCGCGGGTGTTGGCCAGGCCGATGCCTTCCCGCATCTGCGGGGCGGCGGGCAGGCCCGGCCCGTCGTCGCTCACTTCGAGATAGAGGCAATCGTTGGCCACCCGCCCGCGCACCTCGATGCGGCCCGGGCCGCTCTTGGGGCCGACGCCATGGAGAATCGCGTTTTCGACCAAGGGCTGGAGCAGGAGGTTGGGGATGCGCTGATCGAGGGCGGCCGGTTCGATGGCGATCTCCACGGTCAAGCGGTCGGAGAAGCGCGCCTGCTGGATGGCGATGTAGCGCTCGAGGAAGGCCATCTCTTCGCGGAGCGTCGTTTCGTGATGGCGGTGCTGGTCCAGGGACAGCCGCAGCAGCGCCCCCAGATGGGCGAGCAGGGAGACCGCCTCGTTCGCTTTGCCCTCGCGCACCAGCACGGCGACCGTGTTGAGGGTGTTGAAGAGGAAGTGGGGCCGCAGCTGTTCCCGCAGCGCCTTGAGCTCGGTGTCGATCAGCCGGGTCTCCAGCTGCGCGGCCTTCAACTCCTCGTGCTTGAACTTCTGCTGCAGGTCGAGGCCGTGGCCGAACGCGAGCACGGCCCAGTAGAACGCGATGTCGATCAGGTTGTGGCCATAAAAATCCCGTCCGGCCATCGTCCAGAAACCGGCCAGCGTCGGGTCATCGGTGAAATAACGGTAGGAGACCAGCCGCCCGAGATAGAAGGTCGTCATCAGGAGCGCGCTCCACAGCAGGTGGAAGCTCACCCCGCCGATCCACCGGCCGGAGCGCAGCGGCACCTTGGCCCGCAATTGCAGGATGAGCGGGGCCACCAGGCCCCACATCGCGGCGCGCCCGAACTGCGGGATCGCCAGGTAGATGAAATCCACCGAGTGCAGGTAGGCGCGCTCGTTGAAGTACAACTCCAGCGAGAGCGCCAGACCCAGAAAAGCCCAGCAGAGGAGGACGGCGCCGATCCGGCCCCAGCGATTTTTCATCGGCTACCGGTTCTCGGCCGCCCAGAGCGCGGCGCCGACGATGCCGGCCTCGTTGAAAAATTCCGCCGGCACCAGGCGGGCCCGCGGCTTGATGTAGCGGAAAAACTTGGCGTGCTTGGCGCTCACCCCACCGCCGATCACAATCAGTTCCGGCCAGAGGGCCGCTTCCAGGAACGCGATGTAGGCGCGCAGGCGCCGGCCCCACTGGGCCCAGGAGAGGTTGCGGGCCTTGCGGACGGAGGCGGCGGCATACTTTTCGGCGTCCCCCCCCTTGAAGTGCAGGTGGCCGAATTCGCAGGGGACGACGACTCCGCGGTAGGCGAGGATCGAGCCGATGCCCGTGCCGAGGGTGAGCAGGAGCACTTTGCCCTCGAAGCCGCGCCCCACGCCGAACTTCATCTCCGCCAGGCCGGCCGCGGCCGCGTCGTTGGTGAGATTGACCGGTTGGCCGGCGGCGCGGCCGAAGTGCTTGCCCGCGTCGTAGCCGATGAATCTGGGATGCAGATTCGCCGAAGTGAGAATCCGGGAGCCGTGCACGACGCCGGGAAAGCCGATGCCGATCGGCCCCTTCCAGGCAAAGTGGTCGACGATCTCGCGAATCATCTTCCCCATGGACTCCGGGGTGACGACTTTCGGGGTGGGAAGTTTGTAGCGCTCGCCGAGCAGGCGGCCGGTTTGGGTATCCACCGGCGCCCCCTTGAGGGCGGAGCCGCCAATATCGATGCCGAGGGCTTTCATGATGCAGAGGCTAGATGGGAGCGTCGGATGGGAAAAGCAATTCCCGTCGCGCGCCGGTCCGGCGGCAAGCCGCTTCCGGCGAATTTCGGCGGGCGGCGCGCGCTTCGGCGCGAAATTAGCGCGGTTCGTCGCATGGCGGTAACTTCGCGGAAAATCCGGGGTATTCTCCGGCATGAAACGCCTTGGATTCCTAGTGTTGTTCGCGGCCCTGCTCGGCAGCGGGCGCGCCGATTCGGGATTGGCATCCGCCCACCGCGCCCGCGCCCTGCTCGGGACGGACATCTGGTCTCAGGTCATCCGCATCGAAAACGGCCGGCCGTATCGCCCCTACCCGCCGGTGGTTCATGCCCTCGTGTTCGAACTGGAGGGAGCGCTGTGGTTTTACACCGCCAGCGACGGCACCCAGAGCCTGTCCCACTACGTGGGGCGGACCGCGGCGGACAAGGCCAACCTCGGCCCGCTGCTCCGCGACATCGATGCGGGATTCGCCACCTGGGTCCCCGAGGCGGAAGGCGCGGCGCCGGCAGCCGTGCCCCTACAGCTGGCCAACGGCTGCTTCATCGAGAGCGTCGCGCTGCTGCGGGCCCGGCTCGCCCAAGGACTGACGGCGGAGGCCCCCCGGCTGTTGTCGTATTACGTCGATACCGCGGCGGGGCGGCGGGGCCACACTGTCCTGGAATTTGCCACGGCCGAGGGGCTGCGGATCCTCGATCCCGATCGGCCCACCCATCCCATCCGCCTCCGGGCGGGCGCGGCCGCCGACCCCCGGACGCTCGCATTCTCGCTGCGGAGTGACATCGCCCAGGCCCGGTGGCTGCCCTTGACGGACTTTTGCCGGCGCGCCGTGCTCTCCGCGGCGAGCCGGTCCCACCCGCGCATCATCGTTTCGTGAGCAGTGGGGACGGTGGCCCCGGCGTTTTTGGGGCAAATCCGGCGCTTTTCGCTGTAACTTTACCTCGGGGCCGGTGTTGTACACCCATGCCCATGCCCCTGTCCTCGAGCGCCGACCATGCCCTGGCCGCTGGCGCCGCCTCTTTCTCTGGCCAAGCGGCGGATTTATCCGTAAGGGATAGCGGGATTGCCTCCAACCGACCTGCCCAATCCATGAACGCTGCTGCTCCCGCGTCCGCGCCCAAGAAAAAATCTCCGCTTAAAGTTGTCCTGATCATCGTCGCGGCCGTGGTGGTCATGGGCGGAATGGCGGCTTGGCTGCATGCCAAGAACGGCCGGAAAGGACAGGCCGTCACGACCGAAAAGGCCGTGAGGCGCTCGATCACCGAGCTGGTGACCGCGACCGGCAAGATCCAGCCGGAAATCGAGGTCAAGATCACGCCCGAGGTGTACGGAGAAATCACCGACCTGCCGTTCCGGGAAGGGGCGCACGTCACGAAAGGCGAGCTCATCGTGAAGATCAAACCCGACCTTTATCAGGCCCAGGTCGACCAGCAGATCGCCGCTGTCGCCTCCGCCGTGAGCACCGCCGCCCACACCCAGGCGTCCTACGACAAGGCGCTGCAGGATTTTAAGCGCTACGAGGATCTCTATCACAACCACTTGGCCTCGGATTCGGATTACCAAACCTACAAGACCGCCTGCGACACCGCCAAAGCGGATCTGGCCGCGGCCAAGGCCAACGTGCAGGAGGCGCAGGGCCTGCTCAGCCAGGCGCGCGACACCCTGTCGAAGACGATCATCTACTCGCCGATGGACGGCACGGTGAGCTCCCGTTCCTGCGAAGTCGGCGAGCGCGTGGTGCAAACCGGCCAGATGGCCGGCACCGAAATCATGCGGGTGGCGGACTTGGGCAACATGGAAGTGCAGGTCAACGTGAACGAAAACGACATTCCGCACGTCAAATTGGGCGACAAGGTCGTGGTTTCGATCGACGCCTTCCCGGACAAGAAATTCGACGGCGTGGTGAAGGAAATCGCGAGCTCCTCGGAGAACGCCGGGGCCACCGCCGCCGGCGGGGCGGCCCAGGCGAGCGGCACCACCTCCGACGAGGTGACCAATTTCCTCGTCCGGGTCCGCGTGGCCGACCCCGAGTCGCAGCTGCGCCCGGGCATGAGCGCCACCGCCGACATCGAAACCCAGACGGTGATCGATGTGGTCGCCGTTCCGATCCAGAGTGTGACGGTGCGCGCCGAGGGCGGCCTCACTTCCGACCAGCTGCAGCAGAAGCAGGCCAAGGAGGAGCAGGCGAGGTCCGGCAATGATCTCACGGTCAAGAACGAGCACGACGATGCGCGGCGCAACCGCACGGAGCTGCAGCGGGTCGTTTTCGTGAAGGCGGGCGACCATGTGGAGCTGCGGAAGGTCGAATCCGGGATCGCCGACAATACCTGGATCGAAGTGAAGAGCGGCGTGAAGCCGGGCGAGGAGGTCGTCTCCGGGACCTACGCCGCCATCAGCCGCACTTTGAAGGATGGCATGAAGGTGTTCATCGAGCCGCCCAAGAAAGAGGCGGAGCCGGCCAGCTGATCGGCGCCACCCGCCCCATGAGTGCCCCTTTCGCGCCGCAAACGGCACCTCGCATCACCCGTCCGCATGGCCCCCTGGTCATCGCGATCGAGAACGTGACCAAGCTTTACCAGATGGGCGCCGAGACGATCCACGCCCTGCGGGGCGTCTCCCTCGAGATTTTCCGCAACGAATACCTGGCGATCATGGGCCCCTCCGGCTCCGGCAAGTCCACCCTGATGAACATGCTGGGCTGCCTCGACACCCCGACGGCGGGGCGGTACGAGTTCACGGGCCGGAACGTGAAGGCGATGACCGATGACGAGCTGGCGGACATCCGCAACCGGGAGATTGGATTTGTCTTCCAGACCTTCAATTTGCTGCCGCGAGCCACCGCGCTGCGCAACGTGGAGCTGCCCCTGATCTACGCCGGCATGCCGCCGCCCGCCCGCCAGGAACGCGCCCTCCAAGCGCTGGAGCACGTCGGCCTCGGCAACCGCGTGCACCACAAGCCGAACGAATTGTCCGGCGGCCAGCGCCAGCGCGTGGCCATCGCCCGCGCCCTGGTGAACCATCCGTCGATCATTCTCGCCGACGAGCCGACGGGCAACCTGGACTCCCAGACCGGGGTGGAGATCATGGCCCTGTTCGAGGAGCTCTACGAACGGGGCAACACCCTGATCGTCGTGACCCATGAGGAGGATGTCGCCCGGCACTCCCGCCGCATCGTCCGCCTGCGGGACGGCCTGATCGAGAGCGACGAGCCGCTGTAGGCCCGGCCGGAAATTTCCCCCGTGTCCCGTCTCGTTTACGAGCTCACCGAAGCCTTCCGGATCGCCTTCGCGCAGATCCGGGCGCACAAGATGCGCTCGATGCTCACGGCCTTGGGCATCATCATCGGCATCGTGGCGGTGACGCTGATGGGCACGGCGATCCGGGGTATGGATGTCACTTTTGAGAACAGCCTGGCGATGCTCGGCGACGACGTGCTTTACGTGCAGAAATGGCCCTGGACCGACCCCGACGACTGGTGGAATTACGTCAACCGGCCCCCGATCCTGGCGGCGGATGCCCGGACCCTGAACCGGGTGATTGCGGGCACCGCGAATTCCCTGCTCGAGGTGGCGATCCCGGTGGTGAGCCGCAGTTCCTCCATCAAGTATGCCGGCAACCAGGTCGACAACGTCTTTACGGCCGGGACGAACGGCGACTACGCCCGGATCCTCACGGTCGATTTTCAGGAGGGGCGGCTCTTCACCAATACCGAAGCGGACACCGGCCGGCCGGTGTGCGTCCTGGGTTTCGACGTCGCCCAGGCGCTCTTTCCCCGGGGATCGCCGGTCGGCCAGTCGGTCCTGATCCGGGATCAGCCCTTCCGGGTGATCGGCGTCCTGGCCCACCAGGGCTCCTTCTTGGGCCTGTTCAGTTTCGACTCCCAGGCGCTCGTGCCGCTGGAGGCCTTCCAGAAATATTTGGGCGGCCGCGGCCGCGGCGGGGAGCTCCGCGTGAAGGTTCGCGACAAGGCGCGCATGACCGAAGCGCAGGACGAGCTGATCGGCGCCATGCGCCGGGTCCGGGGCCAGCTGCCGGGGGAGCGGGATAATTTTTCCGTCAACGCCCAGCAGGCCTTCAAGCAGCAGCTCGATCCGATCGAGCATGGGATCGCGATCGCCGGCCTTTTCATCACCGGCCTCGCGCTCTTCGTCGGCGCCATCGGCATCATGAACATCACTTTCGTCAGCGTGAAGGAACGGACCAAGGAGATCGGCACCCGCAAGGCGCTCGGTGCCCGGCGGCGCACGATCCTGCTGCAGTTTCTGATCGAGTCGGCCTCCGTGTCGCTGATCGGCGGGCTGATTGGGACCGGCTTCACCTGGGGCGTCGCGCTGGCGCTCAGCATGGCGCTGCCGAAACTGCCAATCGAATTTTCGTCCACGTTGGTAGCCGTGGGCCTGGTGGTTTCGGCGGGCACGGGGATCATCGCCGGCTTTGCCCCGGCCTGGGGCGCCTCGCGGCTGGATCCGGTGGTGGCGCTGCGCTATGAATAAGCCCGGGCTGCTGCTGCGCGAGACGGTCAACATGTCGTTCGCCTCGCTGGGCGCGCACAAGCTGCGCACGTTTTTGACCGTGATCGGGATCACGATCGGCGTGTTTTCAGTGATCGGCGTCATGACCGCCGTGTCGGCGTTGCGGGGGTCGATCGAGTCGGGCCTCAGCTTCCTCGGGGCCAACACCTACCAGTTTGCCAAGTGGCCGATCGGCATTCAGGTCAACGGCAACGACCGGGCGAAATACAACCGGCGCAAAAACATCACGCTCGCGCAATCCCAGCGCTACCAGCAGCTGATGGCTGGCTCCGGCAACGTGTGCCTCAAGGTGTTTCTGCGCAATGGCACCGCCCAGGCCGTCTACAACGGGCGCAAGACGACGCCCGGCATGCAGTATGGCGGCACCGATGAGAATTTTCTCACCGCCAACCAGTACGCGATCGACCTCGGGCGGAATTTCACGGCGGGGGATGTGGCCCTCGGTTCGCCGGTCGTGATCATCGGCCAGGACATCGTAACCAAGGTGTTTCCGTCCGAATCGCCACTGGGCAAGCCCATCAAGGTCAACAATCTTTCCTATACGGTGATCGGCACTTTCGTGGCCAAGGGCAGTTCCTTCGGCCAGAGTCAGGATGCCATCGCGATGGTGCCCGTCACCCGGTTCCTGCGGGACAATGGGGCCGATGGGTACTCCATCAACATCGCGACGGAGGCGCCCTCACCCGAGCTCTATTACGAGTCCATGGACAAGGCCCTCACCGCGATGCGCATCGCGCGGGGACTGAAGCCCTCGGAGGAGAATGATTTTGAGCTCTACTCCAACGACTCCTTGCTGGCCGCCTTTGCCAAGGTGGCCGATGCCGTCCGGGACGGTGCTTTCATCATCAGCGCGATCGCCCTCGCCGCCGCCGGGGTCGGCATCATGAACATCATGCTGGTCAGCGTGACCGAGCGCACGAAGGAGATCGGGGTCCGCAAATCGATCGGCGCCCGCCAAGTGAACATTCTCAGTCAATTCCTGCTGGAGGCGGTGGCCATTTCGCTGATCGGCGGGGTGGGCGGAATCCTGCTGGGGGTGCTTGCCGGCGATGCCCTGGCGCTCGCGCTGCACGCCGGCATTGTCTTTCCCTGGGGCTGGGCGATCGCCGGTCTGGTCGTCTGCAGCGGGATCGGAATTGGGTTTGGCTTTTACCCGGCGGTGAAGGCCGCGGGGCTGGATCCGATCGAAGCGCTGCGCTACGAGTGAGGGCAGGCGTCAGAAGGAGCGGCGCTGCCGCAAGACGATCGGCCGGCGCTCGGCTGCGATGATCCGTTGATACAGCTCCTCGAGCGCGTGATAATCGCCGGCGCCATAAAATCCGGCGCGGCGCTGCCACCGGTGCCGGAATATGACCACATCGCCTTCGATGCGGTAGGATAATTGGCAGGACACCGTTTTCCCTTCTTCGCTCCAGGGATCCGGGAGCTCCTCGAGGCTGCTGCCCGCTGGCAGCGTGAGCCGCACTTCCTCCTGCAGCGCATCGGCGCCCAGCCAGGAGATGCCGTCCCGTCGGCCTTTCCAGGCGGCAAGTTTGAATTGGCTCGGCAGGATGTCGGGGGTCAATACGACGAGACTGCCGCCCAGCGTCTGGCCATAGGTTGGAATCGTGAAACCGAAAGCGAGCCGATACTTGCCCTCGGAGGCGTTCCAGTCGTCGGACCAATTGAGATCGCCGCAGAGCGGGTGCGTTTGGTGGATGCGTTGTTCGAGCAGCGATTGGAACCGGTCCTTGGGCAGATTCCAACGCATGAGATGGTATTCGGCGGCGTTGATGCCGCGGCGGTTCTCCTCGACTTTGACCATCAGGCCGCCCTGCGGATTCGGCGCGACTTCAATCCGGCGGACCAAGCCGCTGTGGTCGGCATCGGAGACGGGCAAACGCACCAGCGCGCCTTGGGTCGGATCGACCACGACGCCGAAACCCCCTTGGTCGGATGGGCTCAATATGCCCAGGGGCGTCGTCGGATCGGTCGGATCGAAAATCACGAACTTGCCCAACGGGCCCGCATCGGTCACCGGCCACCCGGCGGGGGTGTCCGCATCCGCCGGAATGGCGGCAATCGCATGGTTGAATTGGGCGGAGGGCCATTCTTCGGTCACATAGCTTGGATCCGCGGCCATGAGAAGGACGACGCGCCCATCTTCCCCGCTGGCGCGCAGGAGGGAGACCAGCAGGGTGGCCTTGTCCTTGCAGTCGCCGAAGCGGTTGCGGAGCACCTCGGCCGCCGGATGGGGCCGATAGCCTGCCACCGAATCCTTGTCCAAGGTGATCGCCAGATAAACGATCTCCTTTTGCACGAATTCGCACAGCGCTCGGATGCGGTCCCAGCGGGCGGTCTTGAGCGCCACCAGCAGGTCGGCCTCGGTTTTCACGGCGCCACCGGAATCCAAACGCGGATCCATGATCTGCGCGGCGATTTGGGAAAAGTCCCTCCACGTTTTGAGCTGAACCGCGCTGGGGTCGAGGGGAGCGCAGCGCACCTCCACGCGCATTCGGTCGGGATGAAATCCCGTGGGCCCATCGACTGGCGCGCTCGGCAGGCGATCCAACTCCCAGCGGAGCGAACCGGTCGTCGGGTCGGCGCGGGGAGAGCGGAAACTCGGGTTCTGCGCGAACCACTCCAATTTCGTGCCCGGGGCCGGGGTGACCTCGAAGACGGAGTGGAGAGTCATCATGGCATTGAGAAATTGGTCGCTCACATTGCCCACGCCGAGATCCCGCTCAATCTTGACTTCGCAAGCGACCGTGCCCCCGCCCATCTCCACCCGGCTTTGGCCGTCGAATTGCAGGACCCGCTCGGCGTCCCAAAAATATTTGTTGTCCTGCAGAACGCGGTCGACGAACGCGCCGCGGGCAAACGAACGCGTGTCTTTGCCATCGGGCGATATCACCCACGCCTCGGCGCTCAGGATGCGGTCCGTATCGGCGTTGTAAGGGGTCAGGAATGAAAAATGGTTCATGCCGTCTTCCCGGTCGATCCGGCGGACCGACCGGTAAACGGCTAATATCCGCCGAGGGCTGAGAAAACTGACCTGGGTGGAATTTAACAACTGCAGGGCGGCGGCATCGGCTCGCCAGGGCGGTTTGCCGCTGATCAGACAGCTCTGCAGCCAATCCGGGCCGGCGGCCGCCGCGGACGAGGCCGCGAAAACCGCCGCCGCGAGCCGGAAGGCCGCCCGGACCCATGATCGGCCGGTCATGGCGAAGAGGCGACCGGAGCCGCCGACGGTTTCGTCTTGGCCAAGACCAATTCGTGCAAATCGCTTTGCGCGACAGAATCGTACCAATGTTTGATGGCAGGATAGCTGCTGGCGGCCGCGTCGCTCAACTCGGACGTGAATTCGCGCCGCAGGTAAATCTCGTTTTCATGGGCCGTCGGGCCGATCGAGACCTTATAGGCCAGAACATCCCCGACGGACGCCGACGGCGGGGCGGACGGCGCCTCCAGCGAATAGCCGCTGGGAAATTGCAGCGCGACATCGTCGATTTCCCGCCAATGGAAGGGGAATTCGACCGCGTTTTTCCGCGCGTCGGCAACGAATGGCGACGGAGATTGGCCATGGAAGACCGAAGGCCGAAAAATTAGCCGCGTCTTGGTCGCGGTCGCATAGCCGGGCCAATTCAGGGTGTACTCGAACGCGAGCGGAGCTTCGGGATCGGTGAGTCCCGTGACCGAGGTCACGGTGATCTCGGCCGAGGGGAACTCGGTTTTCAGGCGCCGGGCGGTGGATTGCTCGAACCGGGCGAGGGTGGCATTGCGCGGGCGCGGTCGCAGGAGGATGGCCGGTTCGCCCGTGAGGCGGCGCCGGCCGGTGCCGGAAAGGCTGCCGTCGGAATTGAGGTGAAAATTTCCCGTGTTCTCGATGGTCGATTCCCGGGCCGGGGGCGGAGGAATCGGGACGAACTCCTGCTTCCCATCCTGGGCGATCAGTCCGACGCGATTTTGAAACCGCCACGGCAGCCAGCCGAAGGGAAGCAGATCGGGCACGTTGGCCAGCGAAAACCGCCAGTTGCCGTCGACGCGGATCCGTGCCGCGGGCGCCGACAAAAACAATCCCGAATGCAAGCGTTCATCGAAGGGCATGACCCGCCGGTCGGGCAGCAGCACCGTTTGGACCTCCAGACCGAGGGCGCGATCCATGGCCAGTTCCAGCCAGAGGAAATCGTCCCGGTTGATCGGGGTATTTAAATATTGGTCGAAGGCCAGCACCCGGTCGAGCGGCGCGCTCTCGAAATAGGAGACCAGTTCGCGGCTGCCCGCCGGAGATCGGCTGAACTGCACATAGAGATCGTGGACGAAATTATGGATCTTCCGCGCCTGCTCGGTCTCGGAGGTTGCGCCGGCGGCGATTTCCCGCGCGCGGCTGGACACCATGGCGGGAGGATCCGTGGTCGCATCTTCCGCGAGGAGGCCGGCTTTGGCGGCCACGGGCGCCCAGGGTCCGTCGCTGGCGACGACGAGCTTCGCATTTTCAGAGTGCCGATTGCGAAAGTGGGTGTGATCCTCGAACGCGCAGACCGTCACCGATCGGCTGTTGATGCTGGGAGAGAAAGGCTCGTCCACCAAAGGCGGCAAATGCTCGGCCGTGATCTGAAGCGTGGCGTGGCTTCGGTCGAAGGACTGATTCACGGGGAGGCGGTTGACGTTGACGGTAAAGGCCGTCCCATTGAATTCCTCGCCTTGATAAAGGCGCACGACGCATTCCACGCGGCGCACGGGGAGGTTTACCTTCTGCAGATTGCGGATCAGCCTGGCGTCGTGGGTCAACTTGGAAAGGATCTGAAACTCCAGAATTGCGCCGGGCTGCAACCCCTCGACCGTCACAAACTGCTCGTTGAGCGCCACGCCCTCATTGCCGAAGAGGCGCTGAACCAGGGTGTCTTCGGCGCCGCGATGCTGCAGCGGGCGTTCATGAATCGAATCCTTGCCGATTTCCCGCACGGTCCCGTCCGGCAAGGTCAGGCGGCCGCGGATGGTGACTTCGGACAGCTTAATGTTCTCCACGGAAGTGTTGACCTCGGACAGGCGAGTGACGTCCGCGGACCGGGCGGGATCATAGATCTTATACCGGATGTATTCGCTCGTCCGGCGCTCATGGGTAAGATTGCGATCATCCACCTCGAGTTTCCAAAGTAAAACCTCGGCGGCCGCATCGGGGTAGGCGGTCGAATGGGTCTCGGCGAGCTCCGCCGGCGTGACGGGATCCCACGTTGGGGCAATGTCGGCTCGCGCCGCCGGGGGCGACCCGAATCCGGTGAGAATGGCGAGCCAGGACGCGCAAACCCAATTCGGGCCGCGGCCGGCGAGCTTCGATGGGGCAATCATCGTGATTGTGGGGCACTTGGGGGATATCCCAAGCGCGAATAGGAAGTCAACTCCCGCCGCAAGCGAGCGCTTCATTGCTCAGGATGGATTCGCTTGGCGCAAGACGATCGGCCGACGTTCGGCCTCGAGCAGGCGTTGATACAATGCGCGGACGGCTTCATAGTCGTCTTTTCCGTAGAATTCAGCGCGACGCGTTACCCGGCGTTCAAACACCAGCACATTGCCTTCTATACGGTAAGACAGCTGCCCGGAAACCGTCTTCCCCTCTTCGGTCCACGGATCCGGAAGTTCCTCCAGGGTGCAGCCGGCGGGCAGCGTCACCTTGGTTTCGTCGCGAATGCTCTCGGCTCTGATCCACGAGGCGCCAGAGACTTTGGTCGTCCAAGAAGCGAGGCGGATCGGATCCGGCAGAATATTGGGGTCAAGCAGTAACAGACCGCCGGCCATGAGATGGGCATAGCTCGCGGTCTCGAACGCGAAGTGTAAACGATACGCGGCTTGGTCGGCCTGCCAATTGTCCGACCACGTCAGTTGGCGGCAAAGCGGATTGCGGGTTTGGATTCGCCGTTCCAAGGCTGCTTGATATTGCTCCTGAGTGGCCGCCCAACGCGCGCTATAAGCGATGGCGGCGGCGGTCCCCGAGCGGCTCTCATCCACCTGCACCGTGAGCCCCCCTTGACGATCCATCGTCGCTTCGATCTTGCGCGCCAATTGACTGTGCTCCGGGTCGGAGGCCGGCAGCCGGACGAGATCGCTTCCGGCCCGGTCGATCACGAGGGCGAATCCCGCTTGATCGCCAAAATGGAGGACCCCGAGCGGAGTCGTGCCGTCGGTCGGATCGAAGACCACCATTTTGCGGGTCGTCCGGTCCGTAATCACCGGCCACCAATTGGGAACGTCCGCATCCGCGGGAATCGCCACGATGGCATGATCGAATTGGTCGGAAGGCCAAGCGGGATTGACAAAACACGGGTCGCCATGCCGAAGGACGACCAAACGCCCATCCTCTCCGATCGCGCGCAGCAAGGAAACGAGCAGGGCGACCTTGTCCTTGCAGTCCCCATAACGATTCCGGAGCACATCCTCCGACGAATGCGGACGCCAGCCCGCGAGGGTGTCCGTCAAGGGGATCTCGAGGTAAACAATGTCGCGTTGCACGAATTCGGTCAGGGCACGAATCCGCTCCCATCGGCCGGTCTTGCCGGCGACGAGGGCGGCGGCCGCCGTCTTCACCGCACTGCCAACCGCCATCTGCGGTTCGACGATCTGCGCGGCCGACCGGGAGAAATCGCTCCAGGTCCGCGCTTGATTGGTGTCGCCGGCGGGAACGCACCGGACGAAAATAACCCGGGGATCGGGGAAAAAATCGTTCGGCTGGCCCTTAGGCAGGTTTCGCTCGTGGGCCAGTTCCCAGCGGAGGGCGCCGGGTTCACCGCCGGCCACCGCTTTGAGATCCGGAATTTGGCTGAACCATTCCAATTTCGCGCCCGCCGCGGGAACGACCTCGAACTCGGTGCGCAGGGTGGGCAGGCTCGATTGCAAGGGCAAGTCGGTGTCCTCGATCCCCTGTTCTCGATCGCATTGGATCTCCCACGCGACCGTGCCGCCGACCTCGGCGAGACTCGCGCCAGCGAACTCGATCACGCGTTGAGCGTCCCAATAGTACTGGCTAAGTTGGACCACGCGTTCGGTGAATGCCCCGCGCCGATAGGTCTTGGTTCGCTTTCCATTGGCGGACACAATCCATGCGCTGGCGCTCAATATATGATCGCTATTGGCGTTGTAAACGAGGGCGCCCACCGCGCGCGGGAGTCCCGCCTCGTTAGCGATCCGGATCGCACCCCGAATCAGCAGGACACTATGTTTCGGGTCCAGATAGTGAATCTGGCGAATATCCACCAACTGAACGGCGCCATCATTGGGCAACCAGGGCGGATTGTTGGCGGCTAGCACGTCAACCAGCCAGTCGGGGCCCGCCGCCCGGCACGAGGCGGCGAGCAGAATCCCAATTCCCAGGCAAATGGCGCGTGGGATCATGGATGGGGCACAAAGCCAGCGGGGACCGGGGGCGGAGTTTCCGCGACGGGCCGAGGGGACGGGCCGCTTTTGGTCAGGACGAGCTCTTGCGCGTCGCTGCGTGCGACATTTGCATACATGCCCCTCAGGAGGGGGTAGTTCGCGGGCTGCACGTACGTGAGTTCGGAGGCGAAATCACGACGCAGATGCAATTCTCGGGTCTCGGGCGCGTAGCCCAAGTCGACCTGGTAATTGAGGTCCGCGCGCGGAAATGAACGCGGAGCACTCGGCGACTCAAATTGATAGCCCGCGGGCATCTGGATGGAAACGTCATCGATTTCACGCCAATGGTAGGGGAAATCGACGAGATTGTGGCGGGTTTCGGCAGAGAACGGGGACAATGAGGTTCCGTGAAAAACGGAGGGACGGAAAATCATGCGCTTCTTCGTCGCAACCGCATAATCGTCCCAGGTTAGATCGAAATCGAAGGTGAGGGGCACATCGATATCGTCGACGCCTTTCAACTCGCCGACCACCGCCGTGGCGATCGGAAACTCACTCTTCAGATTTTTATCGATGGCATCGCGTCGTTCTTGCGCGCTCATCTTTCGCAGTTGCGTGCGCAAATTGATCGCCGGCATGCCGGTAAACCGACGCTGGGCGTGGCCCGATAGGCCGCCATCGGTCCCGAGGGTAAATTCGCCTTTCGTTTCGATCGTGGAAGCGGCCGCCGGAAAAGAGGGGATCCGAACGAACTCCACTTTGTTCGCCTGGGCGATCAACCCCATCGAGCTCTGGAAAGGCCAAGGCAGCTCCCCGAAGGGAAGGTCATCCTCCGTGGTCGGAAGGGAGAATTGCCACGCGCCATCGGCCCGCACTCGAGCGGCAATGTTGTTCAGGAACATCTCGGAAAAAAGCTGCGGGTTGAAGCGCATCAATCGCCGATTGGGCAGCAGCACGGCATGCGCTTCGAAACCGGCCGCGCGGAAAAGTCCCAAATCAAGCCAGAGAAAGTCGATCCCGATGATCGAGACATTAGGATAGTCCTCGAATTCGGCCACCTCATCGAGCGGCACAGAATTATAACGCCGTATGATATTCGCCCGGTGGCTGTGCAAATATCGCTGGTAAGTATCCGCGACATAGCGGTGGATGCGGCGAGCTTTTTCCGTTTCGGTCGTGGCGTCGCCAATGATTTTGAGAGCCAAAGCCTTGACCGCCCGCGTCGGATCGGTGGCATCGGCATCCAGCATGTAGTACAAAGTGGCCGGCCGCGCCCAGGGCCCCGCCTTGGGATCGATCTCGAAATAATCGGTTCGATTCCGAGCGCGAAAATTGAACGTCCGGAGCGAGTAGCTGCCGAAAATCGTGAGGGCGCGGTCGCTGATCGGGGCGGAGAATGGTTCGTTCACCAACGCGGGTAGATTGTGGGCCGTGGTTTCGACGACATTTTTCTTCGCATCCTCCTTCCAATCCACCTGGAGGCCCTTGTCGTTCACCAAAATGGATTGGGGATTGAAGTCGCTCGAATCGCTCAGGCGTTGAGTCAGCGTCAGTTCGCGAATGGGGATCAATTCCTTTTGCAGGGTGGACACCGTCCCATTGAAGGCGGGTTCCTGCAATTCAGTCAGCTGCACATCCAAGATCGCGCCCGATTTCAATCCCGGGGTCGCGAGAAAACGTTCTTTGACCTCGGTGCCTTTGGAACCGAGCAGGCGCGTGACCCAGGACTCCTCGTCACCACTCTTCGAAACCGTGCGCTCCTGCACGTCATCCTGGCCAAATTCCTTGCTTGTGCCATCGGGAAGGACGAGGTGGGCGCGGATGGTTTTGACTCCGCCGATGGTCCCATCCGACGAGACCACGACGCCGGTGATTCGAGTAATGCTCGTGGCTTTGGCCGGATCGTAAATTTTATAGCGGATAGATTCGTTGATGCGCCGAGACCTGGGATAATTCCGTTCATCGATTTCGATCCGCCAGAAAACGATCTCGGCGGGCGCATCCGGGTAGGTGGGCGACTGGGCGGTGGCTAATTCTGCCGGCGAAACCGGGTCCCAGGGCGGCGGGGCATCCGCTTTCCCGACGGCCGCCACGGCGATCTCGATGACCAGGCCGACGGCTAAACGGGACGCCCTCAAGGCGGGAAATATCCATGGACGGCTGGCCTCAGTCGCGACGGATCTCTGCCCTCGAAACCGAATCTGACCGTCCGTTTTCATCTCCCGCAGGATGCCGTCGCCGCTCAAAGCGGGCCCGGGAGAAGGAGAGAGGGGAAGGGAATTGGGGTATACCGGGCCAACGCGCTCGAAAAACACGGACTTCAGCATCGACTGAGGATTCGGTTCGTCAAGCCCGCGAATCAAGCGAATTGCGCCAGCGGAGAAACGATCACCAGGCGGCTACGGACGGACCGGGAAATTGATCGATTCCCGCTCAGCCCCGGCGGATCTCCGATCCCGGAAACCGGATCTGAATCCGATAGACCTTCTTGACCCGGCATTTGATCGCGCCGCTCTTTAGGTCGATGGTCTCGGGCACCTCGATCCGGTGGATGTCGACGACCGCGTGGTAGCCGCGCTCGGAAAACACATCGATCAGCATCGCGAGGGCGAGGGGCTCGTCGAGGACCGGATCCTCCGCGTTCACATGCGAGACGCCGGAAATCGCGTGCCGCAGGACGATCGGCATGATCTTTTTCTCGATAAAGCCCACCACCTTTTCAAACAGCTCCATGTGCTCGAGTTCGTAGCTGTCGAGGCGGCGCACCATCTCCTGCCGGGCGTGGACGATGATTTCATTGGCGACGCGGATCCCGCGCAGCCGGTCGACCGTGCGCGGATCCAGTTCCAGGGTGCTCTGGTACTCCAGTTCGTGCAGAATGTTCTGCTCCACCTCGTCAATCGGGCCCTGGGCGTTGATGAAGTGGTAATGGAAGATCTCCTTCAGCTCTTGGAGGGCATCCCACGTTTGCTCCTTGAACACCCGGTAGCGCCGCTGGGCCAGCTTCTCGTCAAAATCGGTCGCGCGTTCCTCCTGCAGTTCGCCGATGCCGGTCCGGCGCACTTCCTCGTTGTAGGCCCGCACCTGGCGCCCGCGCCGCAGCTGGCGGTCGACGCTGGTGCGTTCATCGACGAACAGCACCATGATGTGGATCGTCGGCTGGCGGAAATGGATCCCGAGCGGCGTGCGGTAGAACTCGCGGCGCAGCTGGTGCATCTTGTCCACCAGGAGCTTGAGGCATTCGACCTGCACTTTGGTGCGGGGAAAGCCGTCGAGAATGACCCCGTCGCGGTATTCGGGGAGGAGGAGGCGCCGTAACAGCAGACCCATTACCTCACGGTCGCCGACCATGCTGCCCGCGTCCTTGAGCCGCTGGGCCTCGGGCGAGTCGAGCAGGGCGCTGACCACCACGGGGCCGCAGGTCAGCCCGCGGGTCTGGGCGATAAACGCGGTATTGGTGCCCTTGCCCGAGCCCGGCGCGCCGCCCAAGAGGATGATCTCCTTGGGGAAGCGCAATTTTTCCGGCGGAAAGTCCGCCTCAAGATCCTGCCAGACGGCGCTGAAAATGAGCTGCGCGTCCTTAATTTCCAAGTCGCTGACCCGGAGGGTCGCCGGCACGGAATTTTCGGGGGGGGGCGTGCTGGCAGCAGGAAGCGGCATGCTAGGGGCGATTAGAGGGTGATCCGGAGGGCGGTGACAAAGGAAAAATGGGCGCGACGCCCGATCGGGACCCCAGGCGGACAAAAATGTTTGCGTTTGGTTTCGGCGGCGGAGGAACCGTTGGGCGCCTCAGCGGTCGGTAGCCTTCGCAATTCGCGGGGGTTAATTCCTTCGGAATTGTTAAGTTGAAGCTGGACCTGGCGGGGCCGCGTAAGCGGCCCCGCCTTGTTTTTTGCCGGTCGGGCAGCAGGTGGGGGATTTCATTGTCCTCTGCCGGGAACCCGGCCCTCGACGGCGCACACTAAGAGAGTCAACTAGGTAGGCGCGCCAGCTCCTGCCCCCCAGGGGCCCACGCCCAGCCTCAAAAATCAACCTCCCAACTACCATTATTATGAGCGATCGGAACAAGACCAAGTCTCACGGCGGCTCCCAGACGGCGGAAGAGCTGATCCAAAACATTCAAGCCCTGATGGCCGAAGTTGAATCGGTCATCGCCACCGGCGCCGACGGCGACATCGCCACGGAAGCCACCTCGAAGCTCCAGGACCTCAAAGACCGCTTCTCCGAGGCGACCGAGCGGGCGCAAAGCTACTACCAAAGCGCCCGCAAGAAAGTCGTCTCGGGCGCCCGGGCGGCGGATGAGACCATCCGCTCCCATCCCTACGAATCCCTGGCCGTCGCCTTGGGGGTTGGCGTCCTCTTGGGCGCGCTCCTGCGGCGCCGCGAATAAGCCCCGCCCCAAGCCCTTGGTTATGCCTGACACGCCCGCTGCGCCGGGTTTTATCGATTCGGCCCGACACCTCGGCGCGGGCCTGCTCCAGTCGGTCGAGGACCGGCTGGAGCTCTTTTCGCTGGAGCTCCAGGAAGAGAAATTTCGGCTGATCCAGATCATCCTCATGGTGAGCGCCGCCGTGCTGGCGGGCACCATGGCCCTGGTGTTCTTCAGCCTGACCGTGGTCTACCTGTTTTGGGCGTCCGCCCGGCTCGCCGTGCTCGGCGGGTTGACCGGCCTCTATCTCCTGGCCTTTGTTGCGGTCGTGGTCGCGTTTCGGCGGCTGATCGCCCGGCAACCCCGGCCGTTTTCCGCGCTGCAGCGGGAATTGGCGAATGACCGCGCATGTATCCAGCCGGAGAACTGACCGGTTTGGCAGAGCGCAAGGCGCTTCTGCAGATCCGCTTGGGTCTGCGCCGGGAGCTCTGCGCGGTTTCCGGACGCCATCTGGCCACCTCGATCGACAAGATCGATCAATGGCGCTTGCGCCTCCAGCGCTGGCGTGGGCTGATTCCGCTCGTCGCACCGTTCATTTTCTCTCCGCGCAAACCGCGTTCCAAATGGGGATCCTTGCTGAAATGGGCCCCCCTCGTGATGCGCGCCTACCGGGGCTGGCGCAATTTTGCCCCGGCCGGGACTGCTCGCCGCGAGGCGGCCCGATCCGAGGTTTAGCGCCGCGCGCCGCCTACTTGTGCCGGCCGTGCCGGATAATGTCCCAAATGACGTAAAGGCCGAGGACCGCGGAGAGCAGATAGCCCACGATCCCGAGGGCCGGATAGCCAAACCAGAGCGGCGGGGTGCGGGTCGTCGCCAGCTCGGAGGAGCCGATGATCAAGGCGCCGATGATCAGGCCCAGGGTCAGCCGATTGGCCGAGGAGCGCAGCTCATCGTCGAGGTTCTCCAGGCCGCGGTGCTGGAAATTCAGGGTCAGGTCGTCATTTTCCAACCGGCGCAGGAGCCGGTGCAGTTCGTCGGGGAGGTCGTGCAGGCCGCTCAAACTGGAGCGCAGAAAATCCCGCATCTGCCGGACGACCGTCCGGGGGCTGTGCCGCTCGCGAAAGACCTCGCGCAGCACCGGCTCGGTGTAGGTCCGCAGGTCGAATTTGGGATCCAAGGTCCGGCCGATTTCCTCGATCGCCAGGATCGATTTGGCCATGAGCGAAAAATCGCGGGAGAGAAAAATCCCGTGGCGCCCGAAGATGAAGAGCAACTTCAGCATCGCCCGGCCCAGTTCCTGGCGCCCGATCGCGAAATTGAGCTCCTCGCGCAGCGCGAGGGTGATCTCCTTTTCCATCACCCGCTGGTCGACGCGGGCCCCCGTCGGGGCCAGGCTCAGCGCCACCTGGACGATGCGCTCGGCGTCCTGTTCGACGGCGGCGATCCAGAAATCGGCCAGCGCCTGGCGCAGGCGCCGGGTCAAGTGACCGGCCAGCCCCCAGTCGAGGAAGCAGAGCCGGCCGTCCCGGGTGACGAACACATTGCCCGCGTGGGGATCGGCGTGGAAGAAGCCGTCGACCAGAATCTGGCGCACGATTGAACTGGCGCCGTAGCCCGCCAGCAGCCGGCCCAGTTCCGGGGCCAGCGGTTCGCGCCCGACGGGCGTCCCATCGATCCGCTCCATCACCAGCACGCGGGCGGTCGTCAGCTGCTCAACCACGGCGGGCGCGAACACCCGCTCGGGGTGGGGGTTGAGGGTGTTGAAATATTGCTGATTGCGCGCTTCGTTGGCGAAATCCAGCTCCCGGTGAATGCCCTCGCGCACCTCGGCCATGACCGCCGGCAGATCGTAGGGCTGCAGCGAGGTCATCCGCTGGTGCGCCTGCTGAGCGAGCCAGGTGGCGAATTCCAGGTCGATCTGGATTGTGCGGCGGATATTGGGTCGCTGCACCTTGACGGCCACCGGCCGACCCCCGTCGCGCAGCCGCGCGAAATAGACCTGACCCAGCGACGCCGAGGCGACCTGCGTCTCGTCAAACTCGGAAAAGATGACCTCGAGGTCGGCGGGCAGCTCCTCGAGCAGCACCGGCTTGATCTCGGCGAAGGGCACGGGCCGGACGTGGTCCTGGAGCTTGCGCAGTTCGAGAATCAGCGGTGCCGGCAACGCGTCCGGGCGCATGCTCATCGACTGGCCCACCTTGACGAAGGCGGGCCCCAGATCCTCCAGCACGAGGCGAATGCGCACCCAGACATTGCGCTCCGCCGGCTGCGGCGAGGGGAGGCGATTGCGGATCCCCACCGGTAGGTCGATCTGATCGAGCAGGTCGGCAAAACCGTGCCGGGCCAGCACGGTGAAAATCTCCTTCGCCCGGACCGCGTGGCTGAAGAGATCGAACGGCTTCACGGTTCGCCCATGCGGCTAGCCGGAGGCGCGAGTTTTTCTTCGAGCACCCGCACGCGCTGTTCGAGCGCGGCGACACGGGCCTGGCTGGTCTCGTCGGCGCGGGCGGTGACCTCGCGCACTTTCGCTCCCAGCTTGGCGCAGATGTCTTCGAATTCCTTGCGGCCCTGCTCGGTGATTTTCTCCGCCATGACGCGGGCATCGCCTGCGCTGACTTTGCCCTCCTGGACGAAGTCGTTGAGGGTCTGCTCGAGCTTTTCCTTGGTGACGACGGCGGCGCCCACTCCGGCGAGGAGGGATTTTTTGATGAGATCGATCATAAGGGGTTTAGTCTGATCTCGCCGCGGGAGGTTCGCAAATGGAAAGGGGGTGGGGGCTATCCGGCGACCAGTTCGCCGGCCCGCTCGCGCAGGAGGGTCAGGAACTGTTCGGCCCCCCGGCTCTGGTAGCGCTGCAGGTGGCGAATCACCCCGATTTCCCGGAACGGATCGGCATCCGCCAGTTTAATGAACGAGAGGGTGGCCTCATCCTCCGGCGCGCGCGTGACCTGGGGCAGGATCGAAACGCTGGTCCCCAGGGCGAGAATGGCTTTGGCCGTCGCCACCTGGGAACACCGGAAGCCGATCTTCGGCTCAAAATGATGGTCCCCGCAGAAGCTTTTCACCTGGGCCGTCAGGGAACTCAGGGTGCCGAGCATGACAAAGGTCTGGTTCGCCAGTTCGGCCGGGGTCACCGTGGTCCGGGCCGCGAACGGGTGCGACTTGCCGACCGCCAGCAGGAGCGGCTCCTTGAGGAGCGGTTCCACGTGGACTCGGCTCTCCTCAATCGGGAGGGAGACGATTGCCAGGTCGATTTCCCCATCGAGGACGCCGCGGAGGATCATGGATTTAAAATCCTCCTGCACATTGATTTGCAGGTTGGGGTACCGTTTTTTGCACCGTGTGATCAACGCGGGCAGCAAATAGGGCGCCAGGGTCGGGATGGCTCCCACGGTGATCCGCCGCTCCAAAGCGGGCGAATCGCTCAATTCCTTGGTCGCCGACTCGACCTCGAAGAGGATTCGTTGGGCGCGGTCAATGAACGTGGTCCCGGCTTCGGTCGGTACCGCCTTCCGGCCCAGGCGGTGAAAAAGCTTATGGCCAACCTCCTTTTCTAGATTTATAATCTGCTGACTCAAAGATGGTTGAGATACATTGCATCGCTCCGATGCGCGAGTGAAGTTGCCGGTGTCCGCTACGGCCAAAACATAGCGAAGTTGCTGCAGTTCCATAGGACAAAACTATAATATGTATAGCTAAAATCAACTTCAACTATTGAAGAATGGGGCGATAATAGTCGCATGCCCTCTTCGTGGGGGCCCAGCAAACAACAAAGGAAACATATGAACACTGAGAACATCCTAAAGACCGCGGTCATCCCTGGCGCTATCGCCTTGGCCGCTGTTTTGCTTTCTCATTGGATCCCAGTATCGATGGACAGCGTCATCGGCTTCGGGTCGGTCCTGGTCGTAGCCGGGATTGCCGCCCTGGAGTACCGAATCAGCTTCAAGTCGCTGTTTGGTCGGTAATCGGTAGGCTAGATTAACTAAGACAACAACTGGGGGCCCGGAGCAATCTGGGCCCCTTTTTTATTTGCAGGGCGCGGTCCTACGGTTTGGGCCGCCCAACCGGCGGTCCCCCTTAACTAAAGGTCCGAATGATACTCCGGCTCCGGATCTGCCGGGGCCACGATGGGGAATGAGGCGGCCGGAGGCGGGGACGGCGGTGGTTCCGCCGGGGCCTGGGAAGGGGGAGCGGGAGGCGGAGGGGCCGCAACCGCCGCCAAAGACGTCATCGGCTGCGCCAGGGGGTTCGTATTGATAATTGGGGCGGTGGTTTCCTTGAACGGGGTCACGGTCTGGCGCTCGGTCTCGTCCATGACGCGCTTAAACTCCTGCTCCACTTCGCCGGTTGCTTTCTTGAACTCCCGCAGCATTTTGCCCAACCCCTTGGCCAGTTCGGGCATCCGTTCGCCGCCAAAGAAGATCAGGACGGCGCCCAGGATCAGGATTTCCTCCCCGCCTCCCATGCCGAACAGCGCCAGCGGAAACGACCAGACCATGCCCGGAATGTGGCCCATTTTGTGAAGAAAGTAAGGGGAAAACGGTCGAATTTATTTCAGCGCCACGCTCACCGTAAACGTGGCGGAGCCGCCCGGCGGGACGAAATGCAGGCCGACTTTGTTCCCGGGCGCGTTCGCCGGGCCCATCCAGGGCTCGACACAGTAAAAAGGCGAATCGTCGGCGAGCGTCCAGGTGACGAACGTCGCTTCCGGCGGCGGCACCTTGGCCGTGCCATGGCGGATGGCGATGTCGCCGGGACGCCCTTTTTCGCCGAACACGACCTCGTTGCCTTGGAGGCCGAGGTGAAAGGTGTCGATCAGCGCCGGATTGGCGAGGCTCTCCTCCGGTTGGAGCTCGGGCCCGGGGATGAGATTCCCCTTGGGGCTCTGCCGCGCCCGCTTCGTGGCCGGGATCCGGATCAGGTAATCGCCACGGCGGGAGCCCTCGCTCCAGGGCAGGGTGAAATAGAAGTGATGGCCGGCGCTCCAGGGCAGGGGATCTTTGCCCAAATTGGCCAGGGTCAGTTCGCACGCGAGCCCGGTGGGTTCAAAGCGATAGGAGACAGTGAATTCGTAGTCGAAAGGGTAGGCGGCGCGGGCCTCCTCGCCGGGCAGAAAGCGCGCGGAAAACCCGCGCGCGTCCAGGCGCAAAACCTGGAACGAGCCCTGGCGGGCGATCCCGTGGATCGGGATGGGCCGCCGGACGCCGGCGGCGTCTCGCCAGAAATAAATGTCCTCTTGGTCGAAACAGCGGCCATTGAAGGGGAACAGGATGGGATTGCCGCCGCGGACCTTGGCCACGTCGTCCAGGGTGGTGATCTCGGGCCAGTGAACGATGTCCCGCACCGAGCCGTCGCCGAGCGCGACGCTCCAATTCATGAGGCGGGCGCCCTGCTCCGGCAGCGCCAGAAAAGTCGAATTGCCGACCCGCCAGCGCGTCAGCGTGCGGCCAAGATAAGGGATCTGTTCCATCGCGGTCCTAAGTAAGGGCCGGGCCAACCTCCCGCCAAGGTTATTGGCAAAAAAACGCGCGCCCGCGCGCGCTTGCACTTAGACTGTCCTCGGCCCAACCTCGGCCCATGATGCGGAAAAGCCTCCTCTTTCTGCTGGCCGGTATCGTGTCCGGCACGGGGCTGGCTGGCGCCGATGCGCCGACCCAGCCCAAGCGGGTAGTGGTGATTCCGATCCACGAAGAGATCGCGAATCCGACGCTGTTCATCCTGCGGCGCGGCTTGAAGGAGGCGATTGCCGATCAGGCCGATTTGGTGGTCTTGGACGTCAAGACTCCGGGCGGGGCGCTGGACGTCACGCTGCAGATGATGGAGGCCCTCAGCAAATATCCCGGGCCGACGGTCGCCTTCGTCGACAACGAGGCCGCCTCGGCCGGTGCCTTCATCTCCGCTTCGGCCGACGAAATATGGTTCGCGCCCGATGGCGTGATTGGCGCCGCTGCGCCAGTGACCGAGACGGGTCAGGACCTCGACGCGACCCTGAAGCTCAAGATCGTCAGCTTCCTGACGGCGCGCTTACGGGCGTCCTTTGCCGGCAAGGGCAACCGCAGCGAGGTGATTTCGGCCATGGTGGACGCCGACTCCGAGTTCAAGCTCGGCGATCAGCTCATCAAGCCGAAGGGCCAACTGCTTTCCCTCACGGCGACCGAGGCGATGAAAAAATACGGTGATCCCCCGCGGCCGCTGCTCGGCGCGGGCATCGCGCGGGACTTGCCCGACCTCTTGACGCAGAAGTTCGGGGCGCAGGGCTACACCGTGGACGAGTTGCGGATCACTTGGTCGGAACACCTGGCGGTCTACCTGACCGGGTTGGCGCCGATCCTGCTCGGCGTCGGCCTGTTCGCGCTGTTTCTGGAATTCAAGACCGGGGGCTTTGGCTTCTTTGGCTTCGCGGGCGCGGGCCTCCTGGTTCTCGTGTTCCTCAGCAGTTACGTGGCGGGCCTGTCCGGCCACGAGCCCCTCGTGCTCTTTATCGTGGGGGTGATCCTCCTCGCCTTGGAGCTCATGTTCTTCCACACGGCGGGATTTCTCGGGGCCGTCGGCGTCGCCTTTGTCTTGGGCGCGCTGCTTTGGACCATGGCGGACATCTGGCCGAGCGAGCCGATCGGAACGACCTGGTCGGCGGAAACCTTCGCGCGCCCGCTGCTCAATCTCGGTCTGGGGCTGGGCATCGCGGCCGCGCTCGGGATCGTGCTGATGCGATTTCTGCCCAAGGGTTGGTTTTGGGACCGGCTGATCGTGCGGGCCACGGACCACGGCGCGGCCCAGCTGGCCAGCGCGGCGCCGGGCACTCTGCCGCCGCTGGAAAACCTGTTCGGCCGCCGCGGACTGGCGGCCACGGCGCTGCGCCCCGGCGGCCAGGTGGTCATCGAAGGGCGCCGCTACGAGGCCTCGATCGCCGTGGGCTCGGTGGACCGCGGCCGGCCCGTGCGGGTATGCGGGCAAACTGATTTCGGCCTCCTGGTGGAGAAGGCGGACGCATGACCATCATCGTGCTGTGCTTTCTGGCGGGGATCATCCTGCTCGCGACCGACGTGTTTTTGTTCAGCGTCATTCTCGCGGTGATGGGCGGAGCCTCGCTGTTCGTGGGCGTCGGTCTCGTTTACGGACGCTTCGGCCCGCTCGATGCGGTCGTGGCCGGATTGATTGCCGCCGGGCTGCTCACCGGCGCGGTGTACCTCGAATTGGTGGTCCTCCCCCGGACGCGTTTGGGCCGGGGCATGATCGTGCACTCGACCTCGGGGAGCAATCAGCCGCTGCCCGCCGTGCCCGCGGAAGTGATCGGCAAGGCGGCGGAGGCGGTGACCACCTTGGCTCCCAGCGGCTACGTGCTGGTCGAGGGCCGCCGCTTCGAGGCATTCTGCCAGACCGGCCACGCGCCGGCCGGGGCGATGCTGCAGGTGGTCGGGCTCGATAATTTTCGCCTCATTGTCTCCAATCCGTAGTCAACTCCTATGAATAGCATCCTGCTCGTGGTCGGCGTCCTCGCCGGCATCATCCTCCTCGTTCTGATCGGAACGTTCCTGTCCTTCTTCGGCACCTGGCTCAAGGCGCGGACGAACGGAGCCCCGGTCACGGTGTGGAATCTGGTCGGATTGCGCATGGGCGGGGTGCCCTACAACCTGGTGGTGACGGCGCGCATTACGGCCGTGAAGGCCGGCATTCCGATCACGATCGACAAGATCGCCGCGCACTATCTGGCCGGCGGCAATGTGGTCCCGACGATTCAGGCGCTGATCGCCGCGCAAAAGGCGGGCATCGTCCTCGATTGGGACCGCGCCTGCGCGATCGATCTGGCGACCAAGGGGTCCGGCAAATCCGTGGTCGAGGCGGTCCGCACCTCCGTCGATCCGAAGGTGATCGACTGCCCCAATCCGGAGAGCGGCCGCACGACGATCGACGGCGTGGCCAAGGACGGCATTCAGGTGAAGGTGAAGGCACGCGTGACCGTGCGCACGCACCTGGACCGGTTTGTCGGCGGCGCGAAGGAGGAGACGATCATCGCGCGGGTGGGAGAGGGCATCGTGACCACGATCGGCATTGCCGACAGCTACAAGCATGTGCTCGAGTCGCCGGACAGCATCTCCAAGACGGTGCTGGCGCGCGGCCTCGATGTCGGCTCGGCCTTCGAAATCCTTTCCATCGACATCGCCGACGTCGACGTCGGCGAGAACATCGGCGCCCGCCTCCAGGTGGCGCAGGCCGAGGCCAACAAGAACATGGCCCAGGCCCAGGCGGAAATCCGCCGCGCCGCGGCCGTCGCCTTGGAGCAGGAAATGAAGGCCCGGGTGCAGGAGATGCAGGCGAAGGTGGTTGAGTCGCAGGCCCAGGTGCCCCTGGCGATGGCGGAGGCCTTCCGCAGCGGCCGCTTGGGAGTGATGGACTACTACAAGATGGAAAACATCCAGGCCGACACCGCCATGCGCGCGAGCATTTCGCAGCCTGAGCCGAAAAAATGAATCATCTGGTCTTCGAGCCGAGGATTTGGCTCCTGGTTTTTGGCGGCATCGCGTGGCTGCTGAAGGCGGTCCAAGGCACGAAGTCGGCCCGTTCCTCGCGGCCCGCGGCTCCGTCGGATACGGAAGCCGATGCCCAGTCCCGCACCCGCCGCGTGCAGGAGGAAGTCCGCCGCAAGATCGCCGAGCGCCAGGCGGGCCGCCGGCCCGCGGCCATCCCGCCTGCGAGCTACACCGGCCCGGTTGCCTCGCCCGTGGTGGCTCCGCGGCCGGTCGCCGATCGCCCCTCCTGGATGGACCGGGGCCGCGACTCGGCCCCGATACAGATCGAGGAGCCGCCAACGGAGGTGAGCGCCGAGGAGACCGCCGCGCTGGTGCGCCAGCAGAAGCTCGCGGACCAGCTGAACGCCTTGAACGAAGCGGATCGGGCCGCCCAGGCCCGCCAGTCGGCGGCAATAACGGCTGGGGTGACGCCGGCGCCGGTGAATACGCCGGCGGAAGGCTGGCTCGCGGAATTGCGGGAACCGCCGGGGGTCCGGCGCGCGATTCTCGTGCGGGAAATTCTGGGGCCGCCGGTTTGCTTCCGCTAAGCGGACGCGGGCGCCTAGCGGGCGCCCTGTGCCCCGAAGGGCGTGCGGATCGGAATCCGCGATTTGTAACCCTTGTAGCTGTCGTTGCCGATCAGGTACTTGGCTCCCTTGTACTCGATCTGCACGTCTTCGATTTCCGACGCGCTGAGCAGCAGCGGGACATCCGGCGCGTCGACATGCTCGCCGGCCTGCAAGGTGCCCTGGTAGATCTCGTAACTGTCCGATTGGCGGACCACTTTGATTTTGACCGGCTTGACGGCGACAAAGGTGAGCACGGCCGCGGTATCCGCCGGCTGCACCACCGCGGGGGCGGCAGCCGAGGTATCGTGCGCGGCTTCCTTCGCCTCGCCGGCGCCAAAAAATAGTTTCCCCACCCAATACAGCAGGATCACGACCAGCAGGGCGATGACGGCGATCCCGCCCTTGAAGACGAGCGCCGGATCGATCTGCAGCCCCGGGCTCGCGTGACTGCGCGCCCGCTGGCTGTGGCCCGGGCCGCGGCCGGCTTCGGCCGGCGGCAGCGGCTCGGCGGAGGGCGCCGGGGTCCGATCGTTGCGATCCTCGGCCGAGGCCACCGACACGTCCATGCGCCCATACACTTCCCGGCTGGGCTGGCGCGGGCGGACGTCCCCGTGCCCCAAAGACTCAAAATCGCTGACGATGCGGTCGGCCGGCAGCTTCAGGAATTCCGCGTAATTGTGCAGGAAGCCGCGGATGTAAATGGCCGTCAGTCCGATGTCGAAATGATTGCTTTCGAACTTCTGCAGATAGTCGCCCCGGATCTTGGTCGCCTCGGCGGCCTCCCGAATCGAAATGCCCTTGCGTTTGCGCGCGTCTTCGAGGCGTTCGCCGATGGTCTGCATGCAGGATCAGTAAGGGTGGGGGACGGGGGAAGTCACCATGAAATGGGCTCAAATGCTGTCCAAATCGACTAAAATCTCGCGCGGGCTCGACCCATTCTCCGGTCCGACGACCCCTTTCTCCTCCATGATCTCCATGATCCGGGCGGCGCGGTTGTAGCCGATCCGCAGGCGCCGCTGCAGCATGGAGGTGCTGGCCCGCCGGCTCGACTTGAGGACGTCGATCGCCTGGCGATAGAGCGACTCGTCGTCGCCCATCTCGCCGTCGCCCTCTTCGCCCTCGTCGCCGTCCTCCTCGTCCTCGCGGGCGGCCCGGTCGATCTGGGCCTGCACCGCCTGGGCGTAGACCGGCGGATCGTTGTGCTCCTTGAGATGGGCCACCAGGGCGAGCACTTCCTCGTCCGAGACGAAAGCGCCTTGGGCGCGCACCAGCCGGGAGGTGCCCGGCGGGCTGAACAGCATGTCGCCCCGGCCGATCAGGGTGTCCGCGCCCTTGACGTCGAGGATGGTGCGGGAATCGACCTGCGAGGCCACCTGGAAGGCGATGCGGGAGGGCAGATTGGCTTTGATCACCCCGGTGATCACATTGACCGACGGGCGCTGGGTGGCGATGATCAGGTGGATGCCGGCGGCGCGGGCCAGCTGCGCCAGGCGGGCGATGCTGGTCTCGATCTCGGCCGGCGCGACCATCATCAAATCGGCCAATTCGTCGATGATCGCGACGATGTAGGGCAGGCGCTCGGGGATCACGAGTTCGTCGTCCGGCAAAAGCGGATCGACGCCGGGAATGTCCGCCTGGGCCGTCGGCAGCGGCTCGGGCGGGGACTTCTTCCGCTGGTTGAAGCCGGTGATGTTGCGCACGTTCACCTTGGCGAAAATCTGGTAGCGCTGCGCCATTTCGCTGAGGAGCCACTTCAGGGCCCCCGGCACCTTCTTCGGCTCGGTGACCACCGGAATCAGCATGTGCGGCAGCACGTTGAAGACCTTCAATTCGACCACCTTGGGGTCGACCATGATCAGGCGCACGTCGCTGGGGCTCTTGGAATACAGGATCGAAGCGACGATGGAATTGATGCAGACCGACTTGCCCGAGCCGGTGGCCCCGGCGATCAGGAGGTGGGGCATCTTGGCGAGGTCCGAAATCAGGGGCTTGCCGGAGACATCCTTGCCCAGGGCGATCGGGAGCTCGGCCTTGGCCGACACCCAGTCCTCGCTCTCCAAAATTTCGCGGAGGCCGACCGGGGTGGGATTCTGATTGGGCACCTCGACGCCGACCGCCGCCTTGCCGGGAATCGGGGCCAGGATGCGCACTGACTGCGCCCGCATGCCGAGCGCGATGTTCTTGTCCAGGCCGGAGATCTTTTCGACGCGCACGCCCGCGGCGGGCACCAGCTCATAGCGGGTGATGACCGGACCGACGTGGATTTCGCCCAGGGTCACCTCGACGCCGAACTCGCCCAGGATCCGGAGGAGATTCTCGGCGTTGGCGCGGTGCTCCTCCTCGCTGTGGCGGGTGGGGGCGCGCACCTGTTCCTTGAGCAGATTGAGCGGCGGAAATTTGTACCGATCGTCGCCCGTGGTGGGCACCACGGCCCGGGCCTTCTTGAGCTCCTCCGGCTTGACGATGTTGAGCGCGATCTTGCCGGGCGCCGGCGTTCCGGCCGCCGCCCGCTCGGCGGTCGCCGCTTTGGCGGCGGCCAGCTTGGCGGCGAGGGAGGGCTTCGGCTCCGGGGCGGCCGGCACCGAGCCGGCCGTCGATTTGGGCACGAGCACGTTCTTGTTCGCCGGGCCCACCGGTTCGAGCACCAGCGGAACGCGGGTCTCGACCTTGCTTTTCTCCGGCTGGCCTTGGCGCCGCAGTTCCGCGAGCGCCGCGCGGCGCCGGGCCCGGCCTTCCCGCCAGCCGGAGAAATTCGCCAGCATTTTCTCGATTTCCGTGCCGATGTCCTTCGTGAAGACGAACACCAGGCTTAGCGCGTAGCCGGATCCAAAGAGCAGAATTGTGCCAAAGTCCCCAATGCTGTCTCGCAGCAGGCCAGAGTAGATTTTTCCGCCCACCAAGCCGCCCAAGCCTTGCGGGTACCAGCTCGCGTTTTTTGGTAAAAAATCCAACATCGCAGCCAGAACTGCCCCCGACAAAAATGCCGCGATCATCGCGATCAAGCGCGTGCGGTCGACGCGGCGCGGAAATTTGACTGCCAGATAGCAAGTCCAGAGGAGAAATATCGGTATCAACCAAGCCGCGGCGCCGATGCTAAAGAAGGCAATTCGAGCCGTATTGGCGCCCAAAGAGCCAACGACGTTTTTCTCGATCGGATTGGTGTTGAAGTAACTCGTTTGCTCAGGCGCGTAGTCCAAGAACGCCGCGGCCAGCAAAATGGCCATTATCAGGCAGATCAGAGCACCGATCCATTTTGGGCTTTGGCGCGTGGATGCGTTCGGGGCGCCGCCGTTTGGGTTTGAACTCTCTAACTTGGGCATTTGTGTGGGCCGGTCCTCCGGTCAGAACACTTATGCTGAGAGAATTCCTTACCTTCCAGCCGATTTACCAAGAACGCGTGTGGGGCGGCCGGGCGCTCGCGACGGCCCTCGGGCGTTCCCTGCCGGCAGGCCGCCCGATTGGCGAGAGCTGGGAGATCGTGGACCGTCCGGAGGCGCAGTCGGAGGTCGCGGCCGGGCCGCTGGCCGGGCAGACGCTGCGCGCCGTGATGGCGGCCCACGCCGAAGCGCTGATGGGGCCGGGCTGGCCCGCGGCGCGGCCCTTTCCGATCCTGGTGAAATGGCTGGATTGCCGAGAGCGGCTGAGCTTGCAGGTGCATCCGCCCGCCGCCCTGGCGCCGGAGCTGGGCGGCGAGCCGAAGACGGAGAACTGGTACATCGCCGACACCGTGCAAGGCGCGCAATTGATCGTGGGGTTGCGCCGCGGGGCGACCCGCGCGCAGTTCGAGCAAGCGATTGCGGACGGGACGCTGGAAGAGTGCGTGCACCGGTTTCCCGTGGCGGTCGGGGATTCCATCCTCGTGCACAGCGGGGAAGTGCATGCGATCGACGGCGGCAGCCTGATCCTGGAAATCCAGCAGAATTCGGACACGACCTACCGGGTTTACGATTGGGGCCGGGTGGGGCTCGACGGCAAGCCGCGCACCCTGCACGTCGATCAATCGCTGCGTTCGATCGACTGGGCGGCGTTTGAGCCGGCGCCGGTGCGGGCCGCTCCCACCTCCGGGGTGATCGCCGACTGCGAGGAATTTACGATCCGCCGGGTGGTGTTGGATCCGGGGGAAAAGCGGGAGTTCGCCCCGGGCGAGCAACCCCGGCTCCTCAGCGTGGTGCGGGGCCGCGTTTCCGCCGCCCGGGCCGGGGAACGGGCGATCCTCGAGCGGGGCGCGAACATCCTTGTCCCTTACGCCGCCCCCCTCGGCATTGTCGCGGACGGGGCGGCGATCGTGCTGCTGACCGAAGATTTTGTCTGACGCTCGGCTCGCCGGCGGCTAGGACTGGGGGCGGATCGGGCCGGGGCCAGCGGATCGCTCGCCGGAGACTATCGGCCTGCTTAAACCTGCGCTGGAACAATTTCTGGCATTCGGCCTGCACTGGCTTGAAGAAACCGGGAATCCGTTCTTTACTGGATACCTTTTTTGATGACCGCTCCCGAATCCACCGAACCCGCCGACAAAACCCCCTCTCCGGAAGCTGCGCCTAAAGCGGATGCGGCAACGCCCGCCGCCGGCGTTCCCGATACCGCGGCGGCCGACCTAGCCGCCGCCCGCAAGCTGGCGGCGGAGAACCACGATCGTTATTTGCGGATGGCCGCGGATTTGGAGAACTTCCGGCGCCGCACCGTCCGGGAAAAAGAGGAGCTGCGCCTTTATGCCGCCTCGCGGGTCCTGGAGGACCTGCTCCCCAGTCTCGACAACCTCGCGCTGGGGTTGGCCGCGGCCCGGCAGCCCAACGCCGACTTGAAGACGCTCACCGGCGGAGTCGAGCTGGTGCTCCAGCAGTTCAAGGCCGCCTTGGCCGCGCACGGCCTGACCGAGATCAACCCGGCCGGGAAGGCCTTTGACCCCCACCAGCACGAGGCCCTGTCGCACCAGCCGAGCCCGGACGTTCCGGCCGAACACGTGCTGACCGTGGTGCGGACCGGCTTTGTCCTCAATGGGCGGCTGCTGCGCCCGGCGGCGGTCGTGATTTCCAGCGGCCCGGACAAGCCGCATAAGCGCGGTTGATCCGCCTGTCCCGATCCATTCATGGCCAAGGAAGACTATTACGAACTGCTCGGAATCGCCAAGGGGGCGACCGAGGAGGAGTTGAAGAAAGCCTACCGCAAAAAAGCGGTGCAGTTTCATCCGGACAAAAACCAAGGCAACAAGGATGCCGAGGAAATGTTCAAGAAGATCTCGGAGGCCTACGAGGTGCTGAAGGACCCGGAAAAACGCGCCGCCTACGATAAATACGGGCACGCCGCTTTCACCGGCACGGGCGGCATGCGCGGCGCCGGCGGGGGTGGTTTTCACGATCCGTTCGACATTTTCCGGGAGGTCTTCGCCCAGGGCGGAGGCGGCGGAGGAGGGGGCATTTTTGACGAAATGTTCGGCGGTGGCGGCCGGGAGGGCGCCCAGGACGGCGCGGACCTGCGCTACGACCTGGAGATCACGCTCGAGGAAGCTGCGCACGGGGTGGAAAAGGAAATCACCTTCCGCAAACTCGTGGCCTGCGCCCATTGCTCGGGTTCGGGCGCCGAGCCCGGCTCCAAGCGCATCACCTGCCCGACCTGCAAAGGCGCCGGCCAGATTCGGCGCTCGGGTGGCATCATCGTCTTCACCCAGACCTGCCCCACCTGCGGCGGCAGCGGCAAGAAGATCGAGAAGGTCTGCACCGTTTGCCGCGGCGAGGGCCGGACCGCGAAGACCACCAAGCTGAACGTGCGCATCCCCCCGGGCGTGGAAACCGGATCGCGCCTGCGCTCCGCCGGCAACGGCGAAGCGGCGGGAGCGGGCGGCAGTCCGGGCGATCTGTACATCGTGCTCACGGTCAAGGAGCACGAACTGTTCGAGCGCCAGGGGGACGATCTGTTCTGCGAGATCCCGATCAAGTTCACCCTGGCGACGCTGGGCGGAGCCATCGAAGTGCCGACCCTTTCGGGCAAAGCGTCGCTCAAAATTCCGGCGTCCACCCAGAGCGGCACGACCTTCCGCCTGCGCGACAAGGGCATGCCCAGCCTGCGGGGCGGCCGGCACGGCGACCAGCTGGTGCGCGTGCACGTCGAAGTGCCGACCTCCCTCACCGCCGAGCAGCGCAAGCTGCTGGATGAATTCGCCCGCATTAGCGGCGACGCGAACGAGCCCACCTCCCGCAGCTTCTTCGAAAAAGCGAAGAAGTTTTTCTGAGGGCAGATTCCGCATGGAACTGCCCAACGCCAAGCTGCGGTCCCTCGAGGCGGCCGTTGGGCTGCGCCAGGAGCTGGGCGCCGCGGGCCGGACCGTCGTGCTGACCAACGGCGTGTTCGATCTGTTGCACACCGGGCACCTGTATTATCTGGAGGCGGCGCGGGCCCTGGGTGATGCGCTCTTCGTCGCGCTCAACGGCGATGCCAGCGTGCGGGCGCTAAAAGGGCCCCTGCGGCCGATCCAGCGCGCGACTGAGCGCGCCTACGCTCTCGCTGCGCTGGCGTGCGTGGACGGCGTGCTGATCTTCGACACTCCGCGACTTACCGCCGAGATCACGGCGCTGCGCCCGGACGTCTACTGCAAGGGCGGAGACTACACCGTGGCCAAGCTCGATCCCGGCGAACGTACGGCGCTGGAGGGGGTCCGCGCGCACATTGCGTTCATCCCGTTTCTCCCTGGCTTCAGCACCACGAATCTGATCGCCCGGATCGTGGCGGCGGGCGGCATCTGACCTGCCATGGATGTGGTCATACTTGGCTCCGGCCGCGGCTCGAACGCCGAAGCCATTTTGCACGCGCAGGCGGCCGGCCGCTTGGGCCGGGCCCGCGTGATCGGCCTCCTGTCGGATCGGCCCGACGCCGGCATGCTTGCCTTGGGCCCGCGCTTCGGCGTGCCGGCGCAGTTTGTCGATCCGGCGCCCTTTAAGACGAAGCTGGAAGGGGCGGGAGAAGAGCGGTTCATCGCCGCGATCCGCGAAACGGGTGCCGAGTGGGTGGTGCTCGCCGGATTCATGCGGGTGCTCAAGCCCGCCTTTCTCCAAGCCTTCGCCGGCCGGATCATCAATCTGCATCCCAGCCTGCTGCCGAGTTTTCCCGGTTTGGACGGCATCGGCCAAGCCTGGCGCCGGGGAGTGAAGATCACCGGCTGCACCGTCCACGAAGTGACCAGCGAGGTCGACGGCGGCCCGATTCTGGATCAAGCGTCGGTGCGGGTGGAGCCGGCGGACACCTTGGAGACACTGACCGCCAAGGTCCATGCGGCCGAGCACACGCTCCTGCCGGCCGTGCTCGCCCGGCTGAGCACGCGGGATCTGGACTGCTGACGCTGTGGCGCTCACCGAGGTTAAAGTTGAGATCCCCGCGGCCGCCGCGGAGGCGGCCGACGACCTGCTCCTGGAGAGCGGGGCGGCAAACTGGAGCGTGCTCGAGGACGCGATCGCCCGCCGGGCCTGGCTGATCGGCATTTTTCCGGACCCGGCCGCCGCCGCGGCGCAGTGGGCGGAACTCCAAGCGCAGCTACCGACGCCCCCCCTCGCCCCGGCGGACCTGCGGACGCTGACCGACGGCGATTGGCGCGACAGCTACAAAGCGCATTTTCACGCCTGGCAGTTCGGCCGTTTGCATTGGGTGCCCGTCTGGGAAAAGGAAACTTTCCGTCTGCCTGCGGGGGAGGCGGTGCTCTGGCTCGATCCCGGCCTCGCCTTCGGCACGGGCAACCACGAGACCACCCGGCTCTGCTGCGAGCGGCTGATCGCGCTCGCGGGCCTCGCGCCGATGGGGCGGGTGATTGATGCGGGCTGCGGCTCGGGCATCCTGGCGCTGTCGGCGGCGCTCCTGGATTTTGGATCGATCGCGGCCTTTGACGTCGATCCGGAAGCGGTGCGGGTGAGCGAAGAAAACGCGGCGCTGAACGGCCTCGAGGGCCGCGTCCGGTTTTTTGTTGGCGGCCTCATCGAAGGACTTGCCGGCCGGCAGGCGGAGATCGTGCTGGCGAACATCCAGGCCGATGTTCTGCAGCGCGAACGCGCTGTCTTGCTGGGCGCGGTGGCGCCGGGCGGCACGCTGGCACTAAGCGGAATTCTGGCGATCGAGCGCGACGCCGTGCGATCAGCGTTTGCGACGGACGCGGCCGGGTGGGCGGTTGACTCCCGGATTATGGGGGAGTGGTGTGACGTGACCTTGCGACGCCCCGCCGCTTGGTGACGGACGCGTCCCGGCCTCAGGGCCGAGCGGGCATCAACCTGCGGTCAGGAGAGACTTTAGATCCGCCAGCGACAGTTGGGCGGCCGCGGCATCGCTCGCCTCGAAGACGTCCGCCAGCAACGCGCGCTTGTCGGCCTGGAGGCCCAGCACTTTTTCTTCGACCGTCCCGGCCGCGATCAATTTGTAGCTCGTGACGGCCCGGGTCTGGCCGATGCGGTGAGCGCGGTCGGTCGCCTGCATCTCCGCCGCGGGATTCCACCAGGGATCGAAGTGCACGACCGTGTCCGCGCCGGTCAAATTGAGTCCGGAGCCGCCCGCTTTCAAGGAAAGCAGGAAGAGGGGAATGCTCGCCGAGGCCTGAAACCGGTCCACCTCCGCTTGCCGCGCAGCGGCGGTCATGCTGCCGTCCAAATAGCAGTGCTCGACCTCCAGCAGGGCGAGGTCCTCGCGCAGCAACGCCAGCAACGAGGTGAACTGCGAAAAGACCAGCACGCGGTGGCCGTCATCCACCGCCTCGGCGAGAAGTTCGCGGAAGGCGTCGAGTTTGGTGGATTCGGCGAAGGGGGCATCCGTCGGGACCGCGAGCGCCCGCCCCGCTTCGGTCAGCCGCGGATCGCAACATACCTGGCGCAGGCGCAGCAGCTGGGTGAGAGCTGCCAGGCGCAGGCGCCCTTCGCTCGCCCCGCCTGCCTCCAGGTCGAACAGCTCCCGCTCGCTCTGCTCCTGCAGGCGCTGGTAGAGCGCCCGCTGTGCGGGCGCCAGTTCGCACCAGAGCACTTGCTCCAATTTCGGCGGCAGTTCGGGGGCCACGGCCCGCTTGGTGCGGCGCAGGATGTAGGGGGCGGTCTGGGCCCGCAGCCGCTGATCGTGCCAGGCCCGGTCCTCGCCTCGGGTGCCGGCGGGGACGGGGTCCAGGTAACCCGGCAGTAGGAAATCGAAGAGGGAGCGGAGGTCGTCGAGGGAGTTTTCGACCGGGGTGCCGGTCAGCAGGAAACGCCCCGGCGCGCGCAGTCCCCGCAGCGCCCGGGCGTTTTGGGAGCGCCGATTCTTGATGTGCTGGGCCTCGTCGGCGATCACGCAGGTCAGCTCCGCCGCTCCGAAGACGCCCTCGTCCCGCACCAAGGTGCCGTAGCTCGTGATGATGAGGTCAAAAGGAGCAAACGCGGCGACCTCGGCCAAGCGCCGTTCGCCGTGGTGCACGAACACTTTTAGGCCCGGCGCAAAGCGCGCGGCCTCGCGCCGCCAATTTTCGAGCAGGGAGGCGGGGCAGACCACCACGGCGGTCATCGGGCCGGCGGCGCGGGCGGCGACCAAGAGGCCGAGGGCCTGCAGCGTTTTGCCCAGGCCCATCTCGTCGGCGAGAATTCCGCCCAGGTCGTGGCGGAAAAGATGCCAGAGCCAGGCGACCCCGAGGCGCTGGTAGGGACGCAGCTGTTCTTCCAGCGCCGGCGGCAAGGGCGCGGGAGCGAGGCCCGCCAAGTTGCGCAGGGCGGCGCTGCGCTGCCGCCAGGTGGAGGGAGGCTGGAATCCGGGAGCGAGCTCCAGCAGCAGCTCCTCGGTCGCCGCCACTTGCGCGGCGGCGACCCGCCGGCGCTGGCGCGCATTGACCGAGCCTTGCGGATCGCCGGCCAATGACCGCTGCACTTCGCCCAGCCGGCGAAGCTGCACGCTGTCGAAGAGGATCACTTCGCCGCCGGCTTCCGCATAGGCGCGCCCGGCCTGGAGGGCGGAGCGCAGGTCCGCCTCGGTCGCAGCGCCGGCCTGCAAGCCGACCGTCACTTCGAACCCGTCGCCGGCGGCCGCCGCGGTGCAGAGGATTTCGGCGGGACGCAGGTGAGCGGTGTTCTTTTCGAAGTTGGCGGTGAAGCGCGCCCCGAAGGCGCCCCGCACACGCGGGCCCTCGGCGGCCAGGAACGACAGCGTGCGGTGCCGGTCGCGGAGCCACCACTTGCCATTGGACGGCTCGGCGAGGAAGCCATGGCCTTTCAGCAGTTCGAGTACGTCGCGGTAGCTCGGGTGGTCCCGGGAGGGGAGGGTGACGGCGAGAAAATGCTCGCTGCCATCGATGACCATCGGCGTGCCAATCGTGCGGGCTCGGGGCGCAGCGACGAGTTGGGCCGGCGTGGCCGCCGGCGCCGGGGCGGGAGCGGCCTCGGCGAGAAATTCGCTCACGCCGGAGAGCCGGGCCCCCAGCCAGGGAATCGACCGGTCCGGCTGATTGATCCAGGCAAAGCGCGGTTGCCCCGCCAAGGCGCCGATCAACTCCCGCAGCCGTGCCCGGCTGAGCGGCAAGAATATCCTGAGTCCCGGGGCGGCGCCCGCGCCGAGCCACCGCTGCAGCAGCGCCAGAGCGGGCACGACCTCCGGCTCCGGCGGCGCCGACAGATCGATCTCGATCTTGACTGCGACCGCATCGCGGGCGGCCGTGGCCACCAGGTTGGGCGGGAGAAAGATCCGCAGCATTGGGCAACCAAGGAGGACGGAGCGGGGCGGGGTCAAGATTTCGCGCAGGGCGGTCGGGCCTCCTTTGGCCGAGGGGATGCCTCTCCGGGCGCCGAACGTCCCAGCACCCGGTCGCCCTCCGAAGCATCCCCTCGGCCAAAGGAGGCCCAACCGGAACATCAGGCTTGATCCCGTCGCCGCCGGAATACGCGGGCTTGAGTCGATGGGCCCGCGGTCAGAGGCTGGTGGGCATGAGCGAAGATCGGCTGGTCCACCTGGAAGGGCGATTTGAATGGTTGGAACGCCATGTCGTGGAACAGGACAAGACGATCCACGACTTGACCGACGCGGTACGCCACCTGCGATCGGAATTGGCCCGGCTGCGGGCGCGAGCGGAACCAGCCGCCGACGCCGGCGCCCCCGATCCGATCGACGAGCGGCCGCCGCATTACTGAAAACTGAAAACCGGCAACTATTTGCCGTCTTTTCGGTCCCGCGCTGCCTGGGCGTTGTTTTCGGTGTTTTCCAGCACCACCGCCTTGATCTCTTCCATGCTTTCCTTGATCTCGCCGACCTGCGGATGAACGTCCTTGATCAGCTCGTGCTCCATCTTCGATAGCTTTTCGATCCGCTTGCCCTGCTCCTGCAAGCGGGCCAACAGCGAGTTTTGGGTCGTCGAAATCCGGTGCATCCACCAGAAGCAGACGCCCCAGCAGACCGTGCCCACGAAGGTCATCCAAAAGGCGAGGGTGGTTCGGTCCATAGCCCTCTTTGGTCCGGCCTCCGCTCGGCCGGGTTCCATATTCGGTGTGGCGTTGCCCCATGAACCGGCCCAATTTTGGCCCCTAACTTGCCAAACCCCTTCCTGCCCATGCCCACCCTTTACGAGAAAATCCGTTCCGACGTTGTCACCGCGGCCAAAGCGCGCGATGCCACCACGCTGCTGGCCCTGCGCACGATGGACGCGGCGATCCAGCGGGCGGCCATGGATCAGAGCAAGCCGATCGACGACGGATTGGTCCTGGCGACCCTCCGCAAGGCGGTCAAGAACCTGAGCGACGCGAAGGCGGAATTCGCCGCGGGCGGCCGCACCGATTTGGTGGCGGCGAACACCGCGGAAATCGCGCTGCTCGAAAAATACCTGCCCGCCGGCCTCGATGCGGCCCGCTTGGACGCCCTGGTGGCGGCCGCGATTCAATCCACCGGCGCGCAGACCCGGAAGGAAATGGGCAAGGTGATCGGCGCCCTGAAGCAGTCTCCGGAAGCCCCTTTGATCGACTTTTCGCAGGTGAGTAAACTCGTTCAGACCAAGCTTCCCTAAGAGAATCAATCCAGGCGTCGGGAGCGGGTCCGATTCGAGTCAGACCGTGGCCTCCCGAGGAGGATTGCCGCCTCCCTCCGGTCGCTCTGGGCCGCCAATCTGGCCGGCTACGCCGGCGGTCTTTGGCGGCCGGTTTGAGACCGGATCCGAGCCTTGGCGGCACCCCGACGAGCGGGGGCCACGGTCTGACTCGAATCGGATCCGCTCCCGACGCGCCCAGCCTTGACCGCCCGCGGCCGCCGCATAATCTCGGAACCAACCCCGCCTCCCGACCGTCCTGCACCCGCGGCGACGTGTCGGGTCGCATCTCCCAAAAATCAAACGGCCCACCGGGAGCCGAGTCGGTGCTGCATTCCCGTCGTTTTTTCCCCATGGTCAGCTCCAATACCCCTGAAAACGGCCAAGGCGGTGCCCCCGAGCCCGCCGGCCGCTCCCTCAAAGATGTGGTCATCCGCCTGGCGGGTAATTCCCAGGACGGCATCCAGACCATCGGCGGATTCCTGGCCCGCCTGGCCGGCCGCAGCGACCAGGATGTCATGACTTACATGACGATTCCGTCGACGATTTCCGGCGGTCCGTCGATTTTCCAAGTCCGCATGGGCACGGGAGATATCCTCTCGGCGGGCGACCAGGCGGACTTTCTGGTGGCATTCTACCAGCACAGCTACGACGAGCACGTCGGGGCGCTGCGGGATGGCGGCGTGGTGATTTATGACAGCGACCATGTGACGCCCAACCCCGACGACCGGCGCGTCTCGGCGATCGGGGTGCCGATCTCGACCGGCACGGTGGAGTCGGTTGGCGGCAATGCCAAGGAGAAGGGCAAGAACATCTACGTCCTCGGCCTGCTGGCCCGGATCTTCAATCTCGACTCGGAGAAACTCGCCAACCTGGTCCGGGAACGCTTCGGCGGCCGCAGCGAGGACTTGGTCCGCAACGCCCTGATGGCCTACGACGCCGGCTACTCCTGGCCGGGCGATGGCATCCGCAAAATCTTCTGCCGCTTTGAGGGCTCGACGCCGGCCTCCGGCCGGCCCCAGGTCACCATGGACGGCAACATGGCCCTCACCTACGGCCTGCTGGCCGCGGGCGTCCGTCACGGGGCGGGCTATCCCATCACGCCGTGGTCGACGATCATGGAAATGCTCCGGACCGAACTCCCGAAGTACGGCGGCCTTTTCGTCCAGGGCGAGGATGAGCTGGCTGCCGTCTCCTACGCGCTGGGCTTTTCCTATGCGGGGCACCTGGCGGTCACAGGCAGCTCCGGTCCCGGGCTGTCCCTGAAAATGGAAGCCCTGGGCTGGGCGGTGATGGCGGAAATGCCGCTCATCGTGATCAACGTCCAGCGCGGCGGCCCGAGCACGGGCATGCCGACCAATGTCGAGCAGAGCGATCTCCTCCAGGCGATCTACGGCAGCCACGGCGACGCGCCGCGGGTCGTGCTGGCGCCCAAGAACGTGGAGGACTGCTTTCATATCGCCCTGGAGGCGGCCCGCCTCGCGCGCAAGTTCAGCACGCCGGTGATCATTCTCACCGACCAATCGCTGGCGACCCGGATCGAAGCCTTCGACGAGCCGGATCTGGCGAATCTGATGGTCGATCCCAAGCCGGACCTCTCGCCCCGGGGCGCCGATTACAAACCCTACGCCCTCGATCGGATCACCCATCATGCCCCGCCCGGAGCGCGCATCGGCACCGGCGTCTATCCGACGGTGACCGGCTTGGAGCACGACGAACTGGGCCACCCGAGCGGCAGTCCGGCGGTGCATACCAAGATGACGGCCAAGCGCCGGGAAAAATTCAAGACGCTCGCGGCCGAACTGCCCGGGCTTGAAGCCTTCGGCGATCCGGAGGGCGAGGTGCTGCTGGTGGGGTGGGGCTCCACCTTCGGCCCGGTCCGCGAGGCCCTCGCCCGGCTGCGGGCGGCGGGCACCAAGGCGGCGCAATTGCACTTGCGCCACCTGCATCCCCTCGCTCCGGGGCTGGAGGAGGTCTTCCGGCGCTACCGCCATATCCTGGTCGTGGAAATGAACGACCAGGGCCTCTACGGCTATGGCCAATTGGCCACGCTGTTGCGGGCCTGTACCGCCAATCCGGCGATTCAGAGCATCACCAAGACCGACGGCCTCACCTTCAAGGTGCGGGAGATCGTCGACGGCGCGCGCTTGCGCGTCGCGGCCGCCGCCTCCGCCTGAGCCACTGCCCCCACCCAACCCCCGTTCCCTTTCCCCCATGAGTTCTGCCCCCGCTTTCGCCCCGCTGCCCGACGCCCCCCGCGCCCCGCTCACCAAGAAAGCGCTGACCGCCGATCACCCGACGTGGTGCCCCGGCTGCGGGGATTTCGCCGTGTTGGCGGTGTTCTACCGCGTGCTCGAAAAGCTCAACTACCCGCAGGAGAGCATCGTGACCATGGCCGGCATCGGCTGCTCCTCGCGTTTTCCGTATTTCGTCAACACTCACGGCGGCCACTACATCCACGGCCGCTCGGTGCCGTTCTCGGCCGCGATCAGCCTGTCGCGCGATGACCTGCACGTGTTCGTCTTCGGCGGCGACGGCGACGGCTTTTCGATCGGCGGCAATCACCTGGATCACGTCGGCCGCAAGAATGTGAAGCTGACCTACATCATCATGGACAACTTTGTCTATGGTCTCACCAAGAAGCAGACCTCGCCCACCTCGCCGATCGGCTTCAAAACCAAGACCGATCCGACGGGCGCCATGGACCAGCCGGTCAATCCGATGCGCAAACTGCTCAACAGCGGCGCCACCTTTGTCGCCCGCAGCCATGCGACGCAGGTGAACCACATGACCGAGATGATGCTGCGCGCCGCGCGCCACGACGGCTTCTCCGTGATCGAAATCCTCTCCGAGTGCGTGGAATTTTACGAGGGCGCCTTCGATGCGGCCATCCCGCGCAAAGGGGGCACATTCGGCTTGATCGCGGAAAAGAAACACGACGGCACGCCGGAGGACGCCCTGCGGCACGATCCGGCCGACGAAGAGGCCGCCTTCCGCCTGGCCCTGCAGGCGTGGCCGGGCTCCTTCGGGGTCTTTTACGAGGCGCAGCGCCCGACCAAGAATCGCCTCGAGGCGGACCTGATCGCGCGGACCCGGGAGCGCACCAAGAATGCGTCGGACCTGGCGCTGCTTCAGGCGTCGTTCGCCCGGTTGCGCTGAGCGACGGCCCGGCGGCGATATTCAATCTCAATCTGCTCTCGGCCACCGGCCCGATCCCCGCCCCTTGTGAATCCCCTCCGTCTGCATTGGTCCTGCGTCGCCTTTACGTTCGCGGCCGCGGCCCTGGCGCGGGCCGCCGTGACGCCAAACCCGATCTTTGGCGACCACATGGTCTTGCAGCAAGGCCGCCCGCTGCCCGTCTGGGGCACCGCCGCGCCCGGCGAGGCAGTGAGCGTTTCGGTGGGAACCCAGCAGGTGACCGCAATCGCGGGGGCGAACGGGGCCTGGCGCGCCACGCTGGCTTCACTGCCGCCGGGAGGCCCGATCGAGCTGAAGATCGCCGGCGACCGCGGCGAGCCGCCGATCGTCATCGGCGATGTGCTCGTGGGCGAGGTCTGGCTCGCCTCCGGGCAGTCGAACATGGATTTCAGCGTCTCCCAGAAGGTGAAGTATTTCGCCGGCGTGCGGAATGAGGACGCGGAAATCGCCGCCGCCCATTTTCCGCAGATTCGCATGTTCATCGGCCCGGCGCGCAAGAGCCGCGACCCGCAGGCGACGATCGAGGCCCCATGGCTCGTGTGCAGCCCGCAGACCGTCCCCGAATTTTCCGCCGTGGGTTATTTTTTCGCGCGCGATCTGCAGCGGGTGCTCCACGAGCCGGTCGGCATTGTGACGCTCTCCTACGGGGCGAGCACGGCGGAGGCCTGGATCCCGCGAGAGGCCCTCGCGGCGAACCCGGCGCTCCAGCCCCTGCTGGACAGTTTCGACGCCAAGGACCGCGCGTTCACGGCGGCCCACCCGGACCGCGCCCGCTACCACGCCGAATTCGCCGCGGCCGCGCAGGCGGCGCGCGCCGCCCAGGCGGCCGCCCCGGCCGGCACCCGGCCCGCCCGGGTGCGCAACTTGGATCCGGTGCAGGATCAGCATAACGCGACCGTGCTCTTCAACGGGATGATCCAGCCGGTGATCCCCTACGCCATTCGCGGCGCCATCTGGTACCAGGGCGAATCGATCGTCGGCGGGGACGCGGGCCGGCAACTGTACCCGATCGTGCAGGCGACGCTGATCGCGAGCTGGCGCCAGCGGTGGGGCGAGGGCGAATTTCCCTTCTACATTGTCCAACTCGCCGGCCAGGAGGCCGAGAGCAACAATCCCTGGATCCGGGAGGCGCAGGCGAGCGTGCTCACGCTGCCGAACACCGGCATGGCGGTCGCAATGGACATCGGCGAGCCGCACAACGTCCACCCGAAGAACAAGCAGGACGTGGGCGATCGCCTGTCCCGGATCGCCTTGGCGCGCGTGTATCGCCGCGATGTGGAGGACAGCGGTCCGCTTTACGCCGGGATGACGATCGAAGGGAATGCAATTCGCCTCGCCTTCACCCACGCGGCCGGCGGACTGACCGCCAAGGGCGGCCCGCTGCAATGGTTCACGATCGCCGGCGCGGACCAAGTCTTTGGGCCTGCCTCGGCGCGGATCGACGGGGACACCGTCCTCGTGAGCAGTCCGGCCGTGCCGATGCCGGTCGCGGTGCGCTACGCCTGGGCGAACTTCCCCGACGGCGCCAATCTCGTCAACGCGGCGGGGCTGCCGTCGCCGTCGTTTCGCACCGACGCCTGGGCGCGCCCGGCCCCCGCGCCGAAGGCTACTTCTTCGGCGGCGCCGTGACGGGGGCCGGAACCGGCGCCGCGGCGGGGATGCTCCGGTTGCGATACTCGGAGTAATCCGGGACGATCCGCTCGTAGGTGGAGTCCATCAGCGGCGAGGAAATCATGAAGTCGGCCGTGGCCCGGTCGCAGGCGATCGGAATATTCCACACCACCGCCATCCGCAGGAGGGCCTTGACGTCCGGATCGTGCGGCTGGGGCTCCAGCGGATCCCAGAAGAAGATCAGGAAGTCGATCTCGCCCTCGACGATCTTGGAGCCGATCTGCTGATCGCCCCCGAGAGGCCCGCTTTCCAGCCGGTGAATGGGGAAGTTCAGCTCCTGCTCGAGCACCGCGCCGGTGGTGCCCGTGGCGTAAACTTTGTGATGGGCGAGCAAGTCCCGGTTGAACTTCGCCCATTCGACCAGATCGCGCTTCTTGTTGTCGTGGGCGACCAGCGCGATCTTCTTGTTCAGGCCCATTTCGATCGTTTTGTATTTCATGGCGCGAAGTTGGTGGGGGTTCAGTGGCCGAAAAGCGGGTGAAATATAAGCGGCCCGTTCGTCCAAAAGATTAGGGCCATGATCACGCAGGCCAGGGCCACGAAGATGCTGAGGTGGGTCGCCCCGCCAACCCGTCGACGCGCAGCAGCGGATCGGAGTCAGATTCACCCGGGTTGCTCGCCGCCTGGTCAGTGGAAATCGTCATGCGCAAGAGCGAGCGAGGGCGGGAAGAAGGACCTCCCGTTGGGCGAGGCCACGCCCCCGTCAGGCAGCCAACCCTGCGCCAGGACCATGGCGGTGCCGAGGCTTAATTTTTACCTGGAACTAGGTTGTGAAACGGGGGCGGCCGCCGCCGCGGGCGGGAACACCGCGCCATTTTTATCGTGCCCCGCTGGCCGGCCGGCGCTAAATTGCGGCCGTGGTTCCAGCGCATGACGCCGAGCAGACGCATTCCGGCATGACTGCGGTCGAGGCCGGCGAGTCCGGCGCGGTCCAAAGCCGCCGCGCGCCGGCGGCCGGGCGGCTCAGCGCGGACCGGGACATCACGGAGTGCGAACCCACCTTGGCGGCGCTCCAGGACATCGCGATCCCCGTCGCGGACTCGCCTTGAGGAACGATTTGCCGTTCCCCCCGATGACGCGCGACGACCCAGGCCCCGATGCCGCCATGACTGGACGGATTGGAGTCGTGATCGTCGACGACCATCCCCTGTTTCGCCAGGGGCTCCGCCAGGCCGTCGAGGCCGATCCGCGGTTCCGCTTCATCGGCGAGGCGGGCGACGGGCCGGCGGGCCTCAAACTAATCCTGGAGGTGAAACCGGATATCGCCGTCCTCGACGTCAATCTGCCCGGTATGTCCGGGTTGGAGGTCGCCCGGAAACTGCAGCTGAAGCGGCACCGCACGCGCTTGATCGTGCTGACCATGTACAATGAGGAGGAGACCTGCAATCTGGCGCTCGATCTGGGCGTGAAGGGCTATGTGCTGAAGGAAAACGCCGTGCAGGACATCCTGACCAGCCTCAGCGCGGTCGCCGCGGGGCAGCATTACCTGAGTCCCTCGATTTCCGGCTACCTGGTCAACCGGCGCAGCCGGGCGGAAACGCTGGCGGCGCGCAAGCCGGGTTTGGACGACCTCACGCGGGCGGAGCGGCGCGTGCTGAAGGCCATCGCGGAGCAGAAAACCAGCCGCGAGATCGCCGCGGAGCTGTTCATCAGCCCCCGGACGGTCGAGGCCCATCGGGCCAACATTTGCGCCAAATTGGAGTTGCGCGGCAGCCACAGCCTGCTGCGTTTCGCGTTGGAGAACCGGGCCGCGATCTGACGGCCGGCGGCGGTCGGCCGGGCCCTTTGGCCCCAGCGGTTTGGGCGATTTTGCGGGGCGGGCGCTAGGTGTTTTCCTTACGTACGTCCACCTAGGCATCCGGTGAGGTCTACCTACCCCAATATATGGGAGGGACCCAATTCCCAGGGCGGGCCCGCCTCTGCTAGAGTGTTCCCCGGTCAGCTGCGCTGGCCACCTATGAACAAACTCATGATCGTTGATGACCACGCCGGAGTGCGGACTTTGATTCGGGAGCTAGTCGCGTCCCGGTCCGATATCGTGCGGGAGTGCCAGTCCGGCGAAGAAGCCATTCGGACGGCGCTGCAATTTCAGCCGACGTGCATCACGATGGATCTGCGCATGACGGGCATGGGCGGGATCCAGGCGATCCAGGCCCTGCGCGTGCTCTGTCCGAGCGCGCAGGTATTCGTCGTGAGCGCCTTTGACCAGCCGGACCTCCGGCGGGCCGCCGACGAGGCCGGCGCGCATCGGTATTTGCTCAAGGAAAATTTAGTGGAATTGCGGGCCGCGGTGCGGGCCGCCCTGGAGCCTCGGCCGGCGGCGGACTCGAGCAAAGAGGAGCGCCCCGATCGGGGTGTCGAGGGAGTTTAAGGGCCCATGCAATCCGATTCCCTATTTCCGGCCGCCGCGGCGGCCCCGGCGCCGTCGTCGGCTATCCCGAGCGACCGCAATCTGGAGCGATTCCGCCTGCTGGTGGAAAAGTCCCGCGACATCGTCGCCGAGGTCGCGCTCGACGGCACCATCACCTATGGCAGCCCCAATGTGGAGGCGGTCCTGGGCTATGCGCCCGAAGAACTGCTGCACACCAGTCTCTTTGACTTGGTGCATCCGGAGGACTTGGCCGAAGTGCGGCAGCTGTTCTTGGCCTCCGCCGGCTGGGCCACCTGCCGGGGCCGGCACAAGGACAACTCCTGGCGCTGGATCGAGACCTCCTGTCGCGGCTTCACCGGGCCCGACGGGCAGGCCCGCAAGGTAATGATCGCCCGCGATATCACCGAGCGCAAAGCGGCGGAGGCGGATCGCCAGCGGTTGGAGATCCAATTGATCCAGGCCCAGAAGCGCACGCTGCTCGGCACCCTGACCGGGGGCATCGCCCACGATTTTAACAACGTGCTGACGGCGATCTGCGCCAACGCCCAGCTGGCCGGCCTGGAGGCCGGTCCCGACTCCGCGGTCCAGCTGCATCTGGATCAGATTTTATTGGCCGCGCAGCGGGCCGAGGGCATGGTCCGGCGCCTGCTGGCCTTCAGCCGCGGGCAGGCGCCCGAGCGCCGGCCGGTGCCACTGGGGCCGATTGTGCTCGAGGTGATCGATCTGCTGCGGCCGGTCCTGCCGACCGGCGTGCGGCTGGAGGCCAACCTGCAGGACGAAGGCGGACTGGCGCTCGCCGATGCGTCCCAGGTGCACCAGGCGCTGATGAACTTGTGCATCAATGCCGCGCAGGCGATGCCGAAAGGCACCGGGCAAATCGACATCAGCATCGTGCGCTTTCGCATGGTCGAAGGATTTTGCCCCGCCCACGCGGGCTTGGGGGCCGGCCCCTATTTGCGCCTGACGGTGAGCGACACCGGCGTCGGGATGGACGCCGGGACGGTGAACCGGATCTTTGAGCCCTATTTCACGAGCAAGCCGCCGGAAGTCGGCACGGGGCTGGGACTGACCGTGGTCCATCAAGTGATGAAAGATCACGGCGGGGCGGTGCTCGTCTCGAGCGCCCCGGGCCAGGGCTCGGTCTTCGACCTGTTTTTCCCCCGGTACGAGCCGGGCTCACGCTAGGCCCCGGGGCCCGGCGGCGCCCGGCGCCGCCTTCAAACCGAGCGCATCTCGCCGGCGTTGCGCAGCGCGGTCAAAAGCGAGAGCATGGCCACGGCCAAGCCGCCGGCGAACAGGGCGAGCCCGAGGAGGCTGCGCCGGATCCGTCCGAGGCTCGGACTATGGGCGGAGTAGTTGGGCATCGCGACATCGAGCCGACGGAAGGGGACCGCGTCGGTCTGGCCCGGAAGGCTGCCAATCGCTTCGGGATGGCGGCTCAGCAGCGTCTGGAGTTCTTCCACGTAGCGATTGGCAATCAAAGCGGCCGCCTCCGGGTCTTCATGCGTCACCTTCACCCGGATCTGGGCACTGTTGCCCACCGGCTCGGGGTCGATCGAACCCAAGGCGTTGGCGACCGTGGGGGCGGGTAGGCCCCGAAAATGGTGTTTCAGGGCCGGGCGGAGCACCACCCGGCGCTCGGCCGGAGTCAGCGAGGCGGCCACTTCCGAACGGAAGCGGCTGCTCACCATGATCTGGCGAAAGGTCCGAATTTCGGCGGGGGCCGACGCCGGCGCGGCCCCGTCCGCCGGGTTCGTTTTCTCAAACTGCACGGTCGTCTCGGCCGCGTAGAGCGGAGCGGACCGGGCCTGCCATTGCAGGAAGCCGGCGGTGGCCAGCAGCCCCAGCAGCGCCCCGACCGACCAGCCGGTCCGGCGAGTGAGAATGGATTCGAATTCGATGAAAGTCATGGGGAGGGGTTCCCGGAAGAATCTCCACGCCAGCGGCAAAATTCTCCTGGGTAGTAATGTGCAGCCATATGCAGGCAAGAAGTGTACCAAACCGGCCGGCAGCTATTCGACTGAATTGCTAATTATTAATCCTGCGGGCTTTAAAATACAATCGTTACTCAATTGCGATCTACGTAGAAATGCTGAGTTGTAAAGATAGCTGACAGCAATTCCGGGGAAGCAGACAGACCTAACTCCGGCGGGTTCCGGGAGCGACGAGCTGGGGCTTCTCTTTTGGGCGCGGGGCGGAGGCCCGGGGCGGAATGGGCCCCTTGGCGGCAGGAGCCCGGCCGCCGAGCAGGCTGTCCAACCGGCGCACACTGGTCTTCAAACTCTCGACTTGGTCCTCCATCGAAAACGCGGTGTGGGCGGTCTGCTGGGCGCCAGCCGCCATGCTCTGGGCGATTTGGCGCTGCTTGGCCACCGAGTGGTCGATTTCGCCGATGCTTTCGGCCTGCTGGGTGAAGTTGGTGCTGATCAGGGTGACGATTTCGTTCACCTCGTGGATGTTCAGCGACGCGCTTTTGAACCGGGTGGCCAACTCGTCCGATAGGGCGATCGCGGTCGCCGTATCCTGGGACGAACCGCCGATGAGTTCGGCCGTTTCCTTGGCGGCTTCCGCGCAGCGGCCCGCCAGGCCGCGCACTTCGGCGGCCACCACGGCGAAGCCGGCCCCCGCCGTGCCGGCCCGCGCTGCTTCGACGGCCGCGTTGAGCGCGAGCAGATTGGTCTGGAACGAGAGCTCATTGATGCGGGCGATGATCTGATTGATTTTCTGCGCCGAGCCGCGCGCGGAGTTCATCGCCGTGTCGAGGGCTTGAATTGTCTCCAGCCCCGCATCGACCGTGTCGCGGGCGCGGGCCGTGGTGGCCGCGGCCTTCGTCGCGTGCGTCTTGTTCGAGTCCGCCACCGTGGAGACCGCGCTGAGACTCTGGCTGATCTTCTCGATCGCCAGGGCATAGCGGGTGGCGTCCTGCGAGATGTGATCGCCGGCGGAAGTCAGCTGGGTCGAGGCCGCCTTCACATCGTCGGAAGCCTGGGAAATATTCTCCGCCACCGTGACCAGGCTGCGCCGGGTGTTACGCGTGATCGCCAGATTGGCGCCCAGGCTCAGGGCGATGCCGGCGAGGAGCGCCGCGCCGATGAGCAGGGAGCGCCGCCGGCGCTCGGCGGCGATGGCCGTCAGCTCGCGGTCTGCGAGCGCAAAGGCATAGGCATAAACGGACGGATAGGCGGCCAGATGGTGCTGAACCAGTTCGGTCACCGACCCCGATTTGGGGATGAACGCCGGCAGGGGCTCGGCGTCCCGCTGGGCCGCGGAGATGTCGATCAGATACTGATAGAACGCCGCGTCGTCATCGGAGGGGCGCGTCGCCGATTTGAAGTAGGCCCGCAGATCGGGTTTGAACTTCAGCAGGTAGTATTCGTTTTCGGTCGAATCGAACAGCTGCCGCCGGAGAATCCCCAGCTCGTCCTGGGGCAGGCCGGCGTTCTCCAGGCCATGGAGCGTGAGGCTCAGCGCGATCCACTCCTGTTGCTGGATTTTCTGCAGGGACTGCACCGCGTCGAAGATATTGAGCCCGTCCGGGGTATGGATCATGCCCCGATAGCACTCGCTGATGAAAAGGGCCTGATAGGCCAGTTTCATGTAGATTGTGAACACTTCGCCCGGGGCGTGCTTGCCGTCGACCGCGCCCGCGCGGGCGAGGGGCAGCTGCTCGGCGAAGAACGCGGGGATCAAGGCACATTTTTCCGCGAAGAGGGCGGCATCGGGCGAGGCCGCCAGCCGATCCAGCTTGGCGATCATGGCGGCGACGCCCTGGTCGGTGGCCTCGAAATGCGACTGGTAGTTGCGCACGCGCTGCGGCTCGCGGGGATGGGCGAAGATCTGCAGGGCCGCATCGCGTTCGGCGGCAAGTTGCTCGGCCAAGACGACAAAATCGGAAACCTCCCGATGAAAGACGGCGAGACTCCGGGCATCCTGCGCCGAGTCCTTGTAGCCGGAGTACAGCGTGCGGAACGACATCGCGCCAGCGACGATCAGGCCAAGGGTGGGGATGACCGTGAGGAGCAGGAGTCGTTGCGGAATGCTCAGACTAATATGACCGGGGCGCAGCATGAATGGGGTAAACGTATGCTCGGTACGTTGTCCGGGATGTTAACCGCTATTTTTGATCCCGGCGCCCGGGGGCGGGATGGCTTTTGGACTTAATTTT
>Ga0182024_10000580_pt1 | contig 95120 bp, 69 predicted proteins | sample P32metaG_FD_120480 | JGI IMG/M metagenome (GOLD analysis project Ga0182024, IMG submission 120480) | Permafrost microbial communities from Stordalen Mire, Sweden - P3-2 metaG (Illumina Assembly) | ecosystem: Environmental > Terrestrial > Soil > Wetlands > Permafrost | place: Sweden: Stordalen... | reverse complement strand
TGGCTGCGATCCAGTTTAGGGGCGCAGGACTCCTGTGCCCCAGTCACCAGCCGCAAGAATTCCCGCAAGTTTCTGCCTTTCTGTTCTCGCAAGGCCCTGGCCCGGTCCCGACCACAAGGCGCAATAAAATCAGACGACGTCCGATACGCACGGGAGCGTGACTCGCACCTTCGTGCCATCCTGGTCCGAGGAGATCTGCAGCGTTCCATTGAATTGACGGATTCTTTCTTCCATGCCTCGCACACCCACGCCGGCCCGCGCCGCGGTGAACTCACGGCCCCTCTCCGCAGATATTCCCTTGCCGCGATCGCTGATTTCGAATTGCACGCCGCCGTCCATGCGCGTCAAGTGAATGCGCGCCGACGGACTTCCGGAATGCCGATGAATGTTGGTAAGACTCTCCTGTACGACGCGAAAGATGACCAACTCCAGCTCTTTGGGGAGCCCACTGGCGTCCGCCGCCAAGTCCAGATCGACTTTGATTTTGCTGCGTTCCGAAAACCCGTCTACAAACCAGCGAAGCGCCGATTCCAATCCCACCTCATCGAGAAGCGGCGGATGCAACAGATAGGAAAGCGTTCGAATCTCTTTCGATAAGTCATCCGCAATCTCATGGCTTTCCGCGACCAGGCTAATGATTCTGGGATCTTGATTGCGAGCCAGCGTTCGAAGCGCGGACAGATGCATTCCCAAAGCCGCCAGTGCCTGCCCGGCATGATCGTGTAACTCGCGCGCCATGCGCCGGCGTTCCTCATCTTGCGTACGCAACAAACGTCCAGTCAGCTCACGAAGGCTCATTTCCGCGCGTTTTCGCTCCGAAACCTCAGCCTCCAACGCCGCCGTGCGTTCCGTGACTTTCTTCTCCAACTCCTCGTTCGCTGTCCGCAATGCTTCCTGCGCACTTTTCAAAGAGGTGAGGTCGGTCACGAATGCCGCAATTTCCGTATCACCGTCGGATTGGCTGATGGCCGCTGCTCCAACCAGGATAGGCACTCGTCGTCCATCCTTTGCGACGTAAACCTTCTCATACACATCGCACCGTCCGGTGGCGCGGAGTTGCTCGACCGCGCGGGCGTCCGCCTCGGAATATTCCGGAGGCGTAAGTTCATCCCAGCGCACTTTCCCGGCGCTCACTTCCGCCTGCGAATAACCCAGCGTCTGCAGGAACGCGCCGTTCACATATCTAAGGTCGCCGCCAAAACCTCCAACGACCATGCCAAACGGATTAGCCTCGACCAGGCCGCTAAATTTTTTGGCAGCCTGCGCCAGTTCCATGTGGTGAACCTCGTTTTGCAGCAGTCCGGCAATGCGCGAGCCTACCAACTCGAAAAATGTCCTGTAATTATTGTCGAACGGCAGCCGTGGGCTGACCCCGAACACCGCTGCCGCCTGCACAGACGAAGCCGGCAAGGGCAGCGGCAACACGCAGGCGCATTTCACAAGCTCCGGCCAGGGCTGACAAACGATGTCCCCGAGAGCATCTTGCAAATTCTCCACCCAGTCCACAACCTGCGAACTCACGACCCTCGCGACAGGCCAATGTCGGGGATCGAGCAAAGCCCCGGCCGAAGCAGTGCCTGCGCAGTGAATAATCCTGCCTTCGGCAACAAGGTAGAGCGCCGCGAAAGGAATATCCGCAGGATCGTCGTCGAGCATCCTTACAATCGATTGCGCCAACCAGGGCAGCTTCTGCGCCTCTGGCAGGCGGTCCGGTGCAAGCGAATCCGAAGTGATGGCGAGGAGCGCACGCAAGCGACGTTCACTGAGTACTGACTCCGTGGTCTCACTGCATACCACCAGCGTGCCTTGCACCGCCCCCGCTTGGTCGCGCACCGGGCTGTAGCTATAGGTCCAGTACACTTCCTCGAGTTTTCCGTTGCGATTGATGGGAACGAGTTGATTGGCATTCCACGTCGAATCGCCCCGGTTCATCACCGCTTCGATTTGCGGTCCAATGATGGACCAAATTTCCGGCCAGCAGTCCACGCCACGCTGGCCCACCGCCGCCGGGTGTTTGTCTGCTCGAATGCTCGGCCGATAGCCGTCGTTGTAGAACTGGATCAGCTCCGGACCCCACCACAAAAACATAGGGTGCCGCGACGCCAAGAGCATGTTGACCGTGGTCACCAGAGTATTGGACCAAGTTGCGATGGGACCCAGCGAACTCGCGCTCCAATCGAAAGCACGAATCAGCCCGGCCATCTCGCCTTCGCCAATAATCCGCGAAGACCCTGAGCCACCTGAACTTGCCCTTGGATTTTTACCCTTTAGATTTCGAGATGACGCCATAAATTCCGCCGAATTTCGGATGCGGCTTCAAAATGACGAGGGAAAAATGCGGTCTGTGCACGAACTCGCCCGCGAGGCTGGGAACCCGGCGCTGGCCACACACAATCCTGGGTCGCCTTCCTCGTATTAGACCATAAACCTGGGTACACCTGCATGGGTGGTATACGGATCACTGGAAAAACTGCGAGGGAATCCGCGACGATTTTCGCCGACCCCGACCGGTAGCACGGCTCCATCCGTCAGAGCTGTTTCAACACCCCAGGCAGCTCGGTGATCGAATCGAGCAAAACCTCCGGCCGCGCCGCCCGTAACCCCTTTTCCGTCGGAAAGCGTCCCAAAACAGCAATGGCGCGCACGCCGGCACGCCGCGCCATTTCCAGATCATGTGGAGAGTCGCCCACATAAACGCACGCGCCCGGCTCCAGATCCATCTGTCTCAATGCCAGTCGCAGCGGCGCAGGATGCGGCTTCCTTTCCACGGTGTCATCCGCGCAGACCCGCGCAGCAAACAGGCGCGTAAGCCGAAAATACCGCAGTTGACGCAGGACCCGGTCGCGGTCTCCGCTGGTGACCAATCCAAGTCGATAACGACGCCCAACCCAGGCCAATAACCGTCGCGCCCCGGTCACCAGCTTCGGTTTATGCTGAGCATATTGTTTACGCCAGGCAAGATTAGCAGCATCCCAACGCGCGCGCGGCAACTTGGCCGCCCGATACACGTGGTACCAATTCGGCGAATAGTGAATCGCTAGCTCCTCAAGCCCCCAGGGGACGCCCATTTCGCGGAACATCGCCAGGTAAGCACGGGAATCGGCATCGAACGAATCCAGCAACGTGCCGTCCCAATCGAAAAGCACCGCCGCGATCCGCTGTTTTTCCTTTGCCGGCATGATTGGGAAAGGTTAGCAGAGAACGTGAGCAGCGGCGCGTCGGGGTGTTCCGAAGAGGATGTAGGGGCGTGCCCCGCGTCCCAGCGTTTTCCAGTCGGGAAACAAACCCCGAACCACCGAAAGCGGCAAAAACCAAACTCACGGAATTACGCTGCGGGAATCGTCTGTATTTGTGCTCGCTAGAAACTCAGAAATCGCGTCGGCACCCGATCATCGCGATCAAAAGACATATCATCAAACAACGCGGCCACCCCATGCCACCGAGGCATCGCAGCAGGTTCCAATCGCCGCACCCGAGCAGTGGTAGTGACAACCACGTTCCCTCGCCCCATGGGCCGGCTAACCAGCACAATTTCGATTTCAATTTGCGTGCCCAACTCCAACTTCTTTGGGCAAAGGAAAAACACGCCAGTGGAACTGATGTCGCGAGTCACCAAAGTAATAGGAAATTCTTCCAATATATTGTTCACGCTGCGCAGCCGCAGCGGAAGACGCAAGGTCGCCCGCGGGTACTCTCGATGCTCCGGGTGAACGCCGACCGCATGCGTTGGCACGCGTACGAAACGCCGCGTCTGCGTATCGGTCAGTAGTGGCACGACTCGCAGCGCAGGCGAACGCCCCGCAGCCGCCTCAACCTGCTGAACACTTTCAGGAGCGATTGCGCGCGGCGTCGCCGCTGCGATCTCCGACACCGGTTCCACAACCCTTGCGAGGTTTGTCGCCCTCATGTGGTCCTCAGACACTAATCCGTAATTCCATATTTCCCGACCGACCATTGCGGCTAACTGGGAAGCCGCTTCGACCCTGCGAACGTGGTTCGCTAAAATGTCACCAGAATGGGACAGCGTCAATGTGGGGAACGCACCCGCCGTGTCCTAAGCTTTAATACCACGTAATAGTACGCCGAAACGAGAGGCGACGAGAAAACCGAGTTTGGCGAGCCTTTGCAGATAGATTCCGCCTGTGGCTCAGTTCATCGTGGCCTCAGAGCCGCGAGGCCCGACCTTGCCACTTGGCTACTCCGCCCCGAACGGCCCAAGCACGGAATGACAGGTCATTCCGTGCTTGAGATTTGGGAGACTCTGGGCAGCACGATCCTAAGTCATTCCCATATGGTGCTTTACATCCCAACACTTCGCTTCTACTTTATACGTTTTAGGCCGAACGGATGGCCCGTTCCGCTCATCACACTCAGCCGATGTCCACGACCGGAATTCCATCTCGCCCAACCAACCCTCCGCGTCCTTCGCCGGCCCAAACCGGCGGCGCGACTCTCGTGTTAGTGGCCTTCGCCGCCGTCTATTTAATCTGGGGATCTACGTATCTGGCCATCCGCGTTGGGGTCGAATCATTTCCCCCGCTCTTGCTGGCTGGTTCGCGGCACCTCGTCTTTGGCCTGATATTCTACCCACTTCTCAGATGGCAAACCGGAATTCGTCCAACGTTGGCTCATTGGCGTACGGCGGCCTTCACCGGCTTCCTGTTGCTCTTCGTGGGAAATGGCGGCGTGTGCATTGCAGAACAAACCGTACCGTCAGGCGTCACTGCCCTGCTGGTGGCCACCGTTTCACTCTGGATGGTTCTGGTCGATTGGCTGCGCCCTGGCGGAGTGCGACCCGTGGCTCGGGTGATGATCGGCTTGCTGACGGGCTTTGCAGGCTTGGCCTTGCTGGTGGGACCCAAAGAACTCGGTGGATCGGCACGCATCAACCCGACCGGGGTCGCGATTCTGGTTGTAGCGTCTCTCGCCTGGGCTTGCGGTTCGCTCTACTCCAAGCATGGCCAGATGCCCAGTTCGCCGCTATTAGGAGCCACGATGCAGAGCCTCACCGGCGGCATCGTCCTGTGGATGGTAGGCGGCCTGTCCGGTGAAGTGCGCTCTCTCCATCTTGCCGCAATCTCGACGCGTTCCTGGACTGCCCTCGCGTATCTGATCTTTTTCGGCTCCATGATGGGATTTACCGCGTATGTCTATATTTTGAAGCACAGCACTGCGACGCGGGTGGCCACCTACGCATTCATCAATCCGGTAGTTGCACTCTTCCTGGGGTGGTTACTGCTGGACGAATCCATCACCCTGCGAACGATTCTAGCGGCGGCCGTAATTTTGGCTGCGGTGCTGTTGGTCATTACCGCCCCGCACCGCCAAGCCGTGCAGACCGCCACCAGCGTTCCCGAAACCGTCGAAGCCTGAACTCTTGCAGTTCGTTGCCATTCATCTTTGACGCTACTTTGCGGATAGATTTGAGGATCTGCTTACGGTACTTTGGCCTGATCATGATGAATCAAGACATCCAAGTCGCTTTGAGCATTCCGCCGCGCGCCGCCGAGCAGTACTGGCGCGCAACCATGTCGCGGGACACCCGCGCGGACGGCACCTTCGTGCTGGCCGTGCGAACAACGCGTATCTATTGCCGGCCCTCCTGCCCGGCGCGACGCCCTCTACGCCGCAACGTCATTTTCTTCCGCACGCACGAGGAGGCCCGCAAACAAGGGTTCCGCCCGTGCCTGCGTTGCAAGCCCGACGAAGTAGCCGCCCCCATCGCATTGGTGGAGCGCGCCACACGGCAATGGGCCGAATCCAGCGAAAACAACGTGCGCTTCAGCGCATTGGCTGCCTCGCTCGGCACTACAACCGCGACGCTGCGCAGAGCATTTTTGCAAGTGACCGGATTGCGCCCTCGCGAACTTGCCGAGGCGTTACGCCTCGGGCGCTTCAAAAAATTGCTGCGCGCCGGAAAGAACATTACCGATGCGCTGTACGAGACTGGCTACGGATCGTCCAGTCGCGTGTACGAACGGAGCAACGCACAACTGGGCATGACGCCGGCAACTTATCGAAAGGGAGGAATGGGTATGACCATCGGATACAGTATTGCGAGGTCTGCGTTAGGCAAGGTTCTTGTGGCGGCAACAGAGCGAGGCGTCTCCGCCGTGTATCTGGGCGACTCCGAGGCCAAGCTGGTGCAGGAACTGAAGGACGAATATCCCCGCGCGGAACTCGTTGCGGCCGATGATTCGTTTGAGCGTTGGGTAAAGGAAATAGTTCAGCGCGTGGAAGGTAGGCCGCCGCGCATCGAGTTACCTCTGGACCTGCAAGCCACCGCGTTTCAGCGCCGCGTTTGGCAGGAACTCCAGCGCATTCCCGCGGGGACCACTCTCACCTATTCTCAAGTAGCCCGCGCGGTGGGCAGTCCAAAAGCCGTGCGAGCGGTAGCCCGCGCCTGCGCCACAAATCCCGTCTCCATCATCGTGCCGTGCCACCGCGTGATCCGGCAGGACGGCAACCTCGCAGGGTATCGTTGGGGCTTGTCGCGAAAGGAACAACTGCTAGCCCAGGAACGGAAGTCCGGAGTGAGAAATTAGCGGTTAGAAAACCGCAACTCGCAAGTGGGCGCTGGCAATCTCCAGTTTCTACCCCCTGGGCCTAACGTGATTCGCGTCTTTAGGCCAATCCTGCTTAAACTTGGAGTCACTCAGCTTCAGGTTCTTCATCAAGTTTGAATAGTGAAACTGGATGTAATCGCCGCCTCCCGTTTCATAAAACTTCTGCTGAATCGGCAGCCACGATGACTGGTCAATCCACATCTGGATTCTCGTTATTTGCCGCCGTATATCATCCGATTTAGGAGTGAGCTCCAACAGGAAAGTTTTCTTACCGTCCAGTTGCGCTTCTCCGGTCAATTTGACGTCGTAGCTTCTCAGTATATTTTGGCTCTTGGTGCCAAAGCCCAACAAGACATATTGATCGACCATCGCGCGATTCTTGCCCAGATCGTATTCCTCGACACGCTTGATCTTCGGGGTGTAGACGTAGAGCGCATCGCCCACCCGCAGAATCGTACGCGGATCGGGTTTGACGATTTCGATGCGCATCTTCTGATCCTTGCGGACCAGGATGTGCCCGGTTTCCGTGGAACTATCTTTCACGACATCGGTGTATTTCGTATTTTCCAGGTCGGCGGTCAGGCTTTTGAAATCCGAAGCGGATTTGTCCATCATCGCCAGCACGCTCTCGGTGCTTGGCTGCCCCGCTCCTTGTCGTGCTCGTAGTTGCGTGGCACACGCCACCGCGCTAAGCCCGAGGAGGGCAGCGAACCAAAATTTGCGTGTCAAAATGAGCCCCTGAGGCGGATGGACTCTGTCAACAAATCCCGCTCGATTTAATCGTAGCACATAGGGACAGATGCACGAACGCGAGAGAATGTTTCCGCCGGCCGCAACCTGCAGCGCACCCTAACGATGAATTTCGACTTGGTAGGCGATAACGGTGCCGGCCTCATCCCGAACCGGCTCAATCCTGGTAATGGAAAATCGTCCGTTCCGCAGGTCCGGCAAAGCCTTTTTCAGAGCGTTGTGCAGGTCGTTTTGCAGCGCCGGCGTCTGCTCTGGCGGAGCCAGCACCCGGGCGTCAATGCGATAAGTCTGTCGCGCATCCCGTTCCGATCCGGCCACCAGCGCGACTTGGCTGGAGTTTGTAGGCATTCCGACTTGCGGTTCATCATGAAACCATCGGGACGGCGTCGCCAGCACGAAAATCAGGATGAGGATCACCGCCAGGTCGTACTGCCAGGTCCCGCGCTCGTACGACCAGAAAAATGTACGCGTGAGAATGGTTTTGACGCTGGCCATTTCAATCCGCGGAGTTCCCGTCCACAATCACGCCGTCTCGCATGTGCACCACCCGATCGAAATACACCACCGCTTCGGGATTGTGCGTGATCATCACCACGGTCTGTCCCAAATCTTTATTCAACTGGCGCAGCATCTGCAGCACGATCTCCGAGTTCTTGGAGTCCAGGTTCCCAGTAGGCTCGTCCGCGAGCAGAATCTTTGGCTCATTGATAATCGCGCGCGCGATCGCGACTCTCTGCTGCTCTCCGCCGGAAAGCTCGGAAGGCTTGTGGTAAAGGCGGCCTTCGAGGCCCAGCATCTTAGTGACGACGTCAAAGCGATGAGGATCGAAACCATCGCCGTGAATAAATTGCGCGATCGCGATGTTCCCTTTGGCGCTCAACGTCGGCAACAGGTTGAAGCGTTGAAACACAAAGCCGATTTTGTGACGACGCAACTTGGTGCGCGCCGCATCGCTCATGGTGGTTAAATCGTTTCCATCCACCAGAACATGCCCCCGAGAGGCCTGTGCCAGTCCGCCAATAACATACAGTAGCGAAGACTTGCCACATCCCGATGGGCCCATGACCGCCACCGATTCTCCCGGCGCGACCTGAAAGTTTACTCCACGCAAAGCAGGCACATCGACCTTACCGGCGCGGTAAAGCTTCCACAAACCTTCCGTTTTGAGTATCGACTCCACGCTGTTTAGCCTTGGAAAATCCAGCTTTTTCGCAAGTGCCCGTATTGTAGCTGCGTTTGCCATCCCTGCCTAGTTGTGCGCGGAGTCATTCACGCGGCACTCTCTCAATTTTCAATTCCAACCCCGACCTTCAAGCCAAGCGCCGTAATCTTTTGATCCGCGGCTTACCACCAGGCGCACTTTGCAGCGCCGCTTCTCCTCAATCGTAAGAAAGCGCCTCCACCGGATCCTTCCGGCTGGCCATCCAAGCCGGATAAATCGCCCCCAAAATCGCCCCCACCAAAGCAATCCCGCCAGCCCGCAAAACCCATGCTGGAGTGATCAAGATGGACAGCGTCGGAAAACCGGCCAAAAACGCGGCGCGAACTGCATAACTCAACCCCACGCCGGCCACGATCCCCAGGACGCACAGTGCCGTCGATTCGGTAAGCAGCGCCCGCACAATGAACGCGCGATTAGCGCCAATCGATTTCAACACGCCGATATCCCGCGTCCGCTCGATGACCGTCGTGTACATCGTCAGGAAAATCACCAGCAACCCGATGGAGATAGCCAGCGCGATCATCGCGTGAATGAAAGTTTCCAACCCCGGAATATTCGTAGACGACATCAATGAAAGAAAATCCCGCAGCGGCCTCACGGTATAACCAGGCAGCACCACCCGAATCTCGTCCATCACATCGTCGGTATGCTCCGGACGCGTGCACTTGAGCAGAAAAATAGACGCCTTGTCGTGCGCCCCCACCAAATCCTGCAGCGTGCTGATGGGCACAAACAACCGGGCGCCTTTTCCGTGTTCGATAATGGCGGCAACGTGCCAATCGTGGTTCAACAAATTATAAATATCGCCGACCTTAATGTTCTTGGCCCGCGCTTCCCAGTCGTCCACCAGCAAATCATCCGGGCCTTCCATGTCGTGCCCATGCAGGAAGACAAACCCTCCCGATACGGCGCGAAAACTTTCCGGATCGATGCCGTAAATTACTTCGACGCCACCGCTGGAATTGAATTGCAACAAAGCAGGCGCGACCGCTTGCACGTATTTCAGTTCTTGCAGCTTTTGCCCGATCTTGATGGGCATAGGTGAACCGCTGAAACCCAGAAAAATGGAAGCCGCCGGAGGCTGCAGCATCACGTCAGCGCCGATTCCCTGAATCCGCTTCGCCGTCTCGGTCAGTAGGCCAGAAGTAAGCCCCACAATCAGGACCACCAGCGCAACCTCGACCGCGACGGCCATCACTCCAATAAAAGTACGCAGCGGGCGATGCAGCAGGTTCCTGAAGACCAATTCTCCCATCATCGCTGCTTGTCCTCGGCCGCATCCCCAACGGTTACAAGTTCAACCCCCGGGGGTTGCTCAAGCTTGAAGCGATCGGCCGGGATGTCTGTGTTCAACACAACTTTGATGATCTGCAAACCCAGTTGGTAGTCGTCGTGAGGGCGGTCAATGCGAATGGCACGCGGAAAAACCGTCACTCCTGCCGGCCGCGCAATGCCCGGCTCCTGATCCGCAACGAGCGGCTGCCAGTCCGCATAATGCACATCGGAAAGCAGCACTCCCTTGGGACCGTAACCCTGCAACCGCGATACCTGCAAATCCGTGCGATCGAACCAGACCTTCCGCAATATTTCCGTTTGATATCCGCCACGCAGCACCGTCAATACGTAATACCGCGCCGTCTCATCGTTAAACTCCTCAAACAACACCGTCTCTTCCTTGCGGATCTCGGGCCACAGCAGAGCATCCAGCAAGTGCTGCGGCCGCAGGTTCTCGATCGGCTTACTGCTGGCCCTTTCCGCAGCTACCTGGCCCACCAGGAACTTATTTTTCGACGGCACCCACACGTGAAACGTTTCGCCGTCACTGGTCATATCAAAGACGGTTGTGCCCACTACCGGCGCCTGCCCAATCACGCGAATTTCGGCGGGCCGGGCCGCCAGCAGAAACGCCTTAACTTCGTGATACTCCTCAATCACGCCACTGTACCGCGATCCTGCCGTGGGCTTCAGCTCGACGGTAGCATTCACGGTTTTCACGCCTTGGGCGATCTGGTTGAACTTGTCCAGCAGCTCTTCCCGCGTCGCTTCCAGCACTACCGGCTTGGCGCTTTGCGGCACGGTCGTCTTGGTACTGACCGATGCGCCGCCCCTGCACCCCACAGAAAAGGCCGCCAGTGTAGCGCCCACCATCCATGCCAGCACACGTCGATTCAATGAGTTAGATCCCTTAACATGCGAACGAGGAGCAGACGAAGCAATCTAGCAACCACTTGGATGCGCGTCAATCCAACAAGTCACTGGCATCAACTCGGGACCGTCGTGGAGCAATTGAGCGCTCGGTTCTCCCGAGCCCGACTCCCCATAAATGTGCATCTTTCGCATACTCATCCCTCCCCTTTGGTGTCGGCTGGCAGGCACGCATCGCCTTTGCTGCGCTATCCATCTAGATGCGCAAACCCTCAGGTACTGTTGGGAGTTTGCTGTATTGGTACTAACAGCACTTCCACTCCGGTACTATTGGAGTTTAAAGTGGGTCGGCCCTATTCTCAGTTGCACCTTTAATCGGCCGAGCGGCTCTTGGACAGAAACAGGCCCGTCGGCTCCAAGTCCATCGAAAGAAGGCAAGAAATCGATGAAGAATTTCGCGCGTTTGTCCCTCTCCGTTTTCGCACTATCCGCGTTATCCGTAGTGGCAAATCCTCCCGCAGCTCAGGCTCAGAACATCACCACGGTAGCCGGCGGTGGCCCCGCTGGAGCCGCGCTTAGCCCAACGGCAGTAAGCATCGGCGCCCCAGCTGCTGTTCGCCAGGACCATTTAGGCAACACCTACATTCTGGACAACGACTTGGGTCGCGTCTTTAAGGTTGATACGACTAGCAAACTGACCCTTTTCGCCGGCAACGGTACGAATGGGTTTAGCGGCGAAGCCGGACCGGCTGTGAATGCCGCCATGAGCGGACCGAGCGGCCTGTGCATCGACGCGAACAATAACGTTTTCATAGCCGACTCCGATAACGCCATCATGCGCGAAATTCCGGTTACGACCGGAGGTGGCAAGACTGCGGGCAACATCTACACAGTGGCCGGTGTGCAGACTGAGACCAATTTCACTTACGGTGGCGATGGCGGGCCAGCGCTCAGCGCCAACCTGCACTTCCCGGATGGCTGCGGGTTCGATAGTCGCGGCAACCTATACATCGCCGACCGCGGCAACAACGCCATCCGTATCGTGATTCTCGGCACGCCGACTGCTACTTTTCCAACGACGGGTGATATCTATCGCTTTGCTGGTGCAAACCCGGCTGGTGGCCTCCCGCCTGCTGCAGGCTATGGCGCCGACAATACCGCCGCGATTGGCGCGGCCCTGAACGGCCCCTTCGACGTGTTCGTGGATACCGTCGACAACGTCTTCATCGGCGATCTTGGCAACCCCGGTTCAACTTCAAATGATGTCGTACGCGAAGTTCCTGCAACAACAGCTCAGACTTTTCCGTTCCCCATGGCCGTCGGCAATATCTACACAGTAGCGGGTATGCATGGGCAAAGCGGACCTGCTACTTCCGGGGTTCCCGCAACCATGGCGAAACTAAATGGGCCCCAAGGCATCTTTGTTGATGCACATCAAGACTTGTTCTTCGTTGACGTCGGCAACCAAGTCATCCGCGAAGTCGCCGGCCCAACGCCGCCCGCCGGAATGACTGCAGGAGATATCTACACGGTCGCAGGCAATGCCACTAAAGGATATGGAGGCGACGGTGGTGTAGCGATCAGCGCCAGCCTGGCCGACCCCGCCGGCAGTTTTGTTGACGCCACCGGAGCCATTTTCATCGCTGACTCCAGCAATTCCCGCATTCGCAAGGTCACTTCCAGCACGGGCAACTACACGACGGAAACCATCAGCACCTGGGCTGGCAATGGCGCCATTTCCTACTTCGACGCCGCGCCCGCGACCGCTGGCGAATTAGACTCCCCGGCCGGACTCGCGGTCGACTCGACGGGCAACTTGGCCATCGCCGACGTGGGATTCCAAGGCGAACAAAGCTTGATTCGTAAGATTGCAAATCCGATTTCAAGCGGCGCGCTCAGCACCCTAGTCGGTTCACCCGGATTTAACGGCTTCGTGAATGCAACGAACAGTGGCTTTCCCAATTACGTGGAAAACGACGCCATCGGCGTCGCTTTTGATTCCTCCGGGAACCTGTTCATCGCCGACACAGGCAACTGCATCATCCGCGAGCTGAGCGGCGGCGTGATGACTACCGTCGCTGGCGTCGCTCCCACGGTGGACCTCAACAATCCTCCGAACAGCACGCCCAACTGCGGATTCACCTCCAGCGGTGGCACCGCGCTCACTACCAAGCTAGGCACCGTGAACTCGGTCGCTCTCGACGCTTTCGGCGACATCTTCTTCTCGGACGCCACCAACAACGTAATTTGGGAAGTTCCGAAGAACACCGTTGGCACACTGGCCGCCGGCAACGCCTACGTCGTCGTTGGCACCCAGAGCACGACAGGGGCCTTCGGCGGTGAGGGCGGGGTCGCCACATCGGCGAAGCTCAATAAGCCCACCGGAATCTATTTCGACGTTTACGGAAACCTGTTCATTGCCGATACCGGCAACAACATCGTTCGCGAAGTTCCCTCCGACAATACGGGCACGATGACGGCCGGCAACATTTACACCGTCGCCGGAGACGTCACCCACCAATCCGCCGGCTACAGCGGTGACAATGGCGTGGCCACCAGCGCGCAGTTGAACGCGCCCTACACCATGGTTGTCGATAACGGGGAGAACATTTTCATCGCCGATTCGAACAACCAGGTTATTCGGGAAGTAGCGGGCACCGCGACGGGCAAAACCAAAGGTGACATCTACACGGTGGTCGGCACGAACGTCGCCGGCTTCGCTGGCGACGGCGGCGCGGCGACAGCAGCGCGGCTCAACACTCCTCAAGGTCTGACCATCGACGTTAGCGGCGACCTGCTGATCAGCGATGCGAACAACAATCGCGTCCGTAGCGTCGCGGCAATCGCCAATGTAACAGCGGTTCCGGTCGCGAGCTTCGACGCAGACAATCTGACCTTCCAACCTCAGTCGGTGAATATCGCTTCAGCCTCTCAGACCGTAAATCTCACCAACAACGGTGGCGCGACTCTAACCGGTGTCGCCATCACCATCACGGGAACCAACGCCGCGAACTTTAGCCAAACCAATACTTGCGCGGCAACATTGGCGACCGGCGCCAACTGCTCCATCTCCGTGACCTTCACGCCACCGGCGGTCGGCTCATTTACTGCCAAGCTGTCCATCGCGGATAACGCCTTCGGCAACCCGCAAACCATCGGACTGAGCGGCACAGGTCAACTCGGCACGCCCGCAGCCGTCGTGACTCCGAATCCAATCGCGTTCACCACCCCGCAACCGGTTGGTGTCGCCTCAACCGCAATCGCGGTTACCGTGAGCAATCAAACCGGTACCGGGGTCCTAACGATTTCCAACGTCGGCTTCACCGGCACCAACGCCACCGACTTTTCGCAGACCAATACCTGTGGCACTCTTCCCGCCACCGTCGCTACCGGTGCCACCTGCACCATCAACGTCGTCTTCACTCCGACGTCGACGACGCCAGCGACCCGAACAGCGAACCTGGTAGTTACCGACACAGCCGCCACCAGCCCGCAAACAGTGCCCATCACCGGCAAGGCTATTGCGGCTGGCATCAGCTTTAATCCGACCAGCCTGACCTTCGCCAGCCAGACTGCGGGTACTCCGTCGGCGCCCCAGGCCGTTACCGTCACCAACTCCGGCACTGCGGCAGTTACCTTTACCAGCATCGCCATCGCTGGCCCCAATGCCGCCGACTTCACCCTCGGATCGGCCACTACCTGCACCAGCACCGGGACCTTGGCCGTAGCTACGCCCCCCGCAACCTGCACTCTCAGCGTGGTCTACAAGCCTGCAGCAGCCGGCACCAGCACCGCGATGATCATGCTGGCCGACAACGTTACGGGCGGCACGCAAACCGTCGCCCTCAGCGGAACAGCTACCTCCGCAAGCCTCACTCTGACCCTCGCGCCAGCCACCGGCGCTTCCGCAACACAAACCGTCACCGCGGGCGCGACCGCTAGTTACAGCTTGCAGGTCAGCGCCAGTCAGAGCGCCAGCGTAACCATCACTTGCTCGGGCGCTCCCACAGCAGCAACCTGCGTCGTTCCGACCGCAGCCGTTGCCGTCACCGCGGGGACACCGGCAGCGGTGGCCGTCACCGTAACCACCACCGCCCGCGGCTTGCTCGTGCCGCAATCGCAACCGGCGACCAGAATGCAACCACCAGCCGGGATCCCCATGCTGCCGATCTCCGTGCTGGCTATGTTGCTTCTGATCGCCACCGTGCTGGCCACTACACAACGCCCCGCAGGACGCCTGCGGTTCGCTCGTATGGCGTTGTCAGTCTGCCTGGTGCTCATGCCCATCGCAGCAGCCACCTTAATCGGCGGATGCGGCGGCGGGTCAAGCTCCACCACGCCTCCTCCAACGACGGGAACGCCTGCGGGCACCTCGACAATCACCGTAACCGCCACGTCAGGCAGCCAGACCGCCACGACCAAGCTGACCCTGGTCGTTCAGTAAAATCCAAACCAGGGCGTCCTCAAGACGCCCTGGCATTTTCTCCAGCGGCGCTTTTCGCAAACAGCGGAAGGCGCCGTCGGTTTTTCTACCCGCGATTTTCTGCGGTACGCGAGTCATGTCATGCGATCAACTGGGGGGGCTTCACGGCGCGAGGCAGCGAAAGCATTGCGTCGACTAACTCGAATGATCTAGTGCGGGCGAGCGATATAGACGTTGAAACGCTGGACGGTGGGGCGGACCCGGCGGATTATTTCGGTGGGCCAGAGGGTTTTGCTCAACAGGGTGACCCAGCCGTCTTCGGGTTCGCAAACGGCGCAGAAGGTGTAGCGCTCGTAGGCGGTTTGGTAAGCGTCCAGGCCGTGATGCGAGAGGGCTTGCTCAAGAGCGGTGTCTGGTTGCTCGATGATGGCGCCTGCGCGGACACCGAAAGTTTCGCCCTCGAAGCGCTCGAAGATTTGCTCCAGTTGTGTTTCGGTCGGTTGGCGCAAAACCATGCAGCGGACGGCGGCTTCACGGTAGTGGATTTCGTACATTTTGCAGAATTCGCGGACGCGGTCTATGTGGCTGAAGAAATCGAGCGCGAAACATTCGTTGGCAGCCAGAGCTGGCAAAGTTGCAGCCCAGATCGCCGCGGCTTCTTTACCTCGAACTGGCTCGCGGCTTTCGGTGCCCAGCAGTTCCAGACCCACTGCTTTTATCTCCGCGCCTAGATCCAGCGTTTCGACATCCAGCGAGAATGGCGGCAGGTCGAGCGCTCCACTGTCGACCGGCGTATTGCCGGCGGTGCTCAATTCACTTGCTCCTGTTCTTGTTCCTCGGACGGAAACTTAATCTTGAATTCAGGCGATTGCTTGCGGACATCCAGCCAGTCGAAAAAGACGTCCGGCGTTTCCAGCCAGATGCGGAACCAGTTGGCGATTTCCTCTTTTTCGGCGCGCTTGGGCGGCTCGACTTTAGGATTGCGCGCGATCATTTCGGCGCGGCGCTTCCCCAGCCGGCCCACGTCCAGTACTCGTCCAGCCGCGGCGTGTTCGCCCTTGGCCTGGAACTTCCGCATCAGTTCGTCGAGACGCATGATGCTGACCTCGGCGTCTTCCAGCGTTTTGAAATGCAGTAGGTCTTCAAATTCCTCTTCGTATTGGTCTTCGGCTTCCTCCTGAAGCGACAGCGCCACCTTGAAACCCGCGGCTTTCAAAACGTCGGCGATGTAGTCGTTTCCGGTTTTGCCTTCTTCGCCATATTCGGCCATCAGGCGGCGGCGCAGTTGGTCGATCTCGGCGGGCGTAAATTGTTGTGCGCCGATCTCGCGAGCCGCTTGCAGGATCAATTCTTTTTTCGTTTTCAGTAAATCGCTCATTGGGTTGCGCCTCGCTGCTGTGGGCGCTCGTTGTTCCCGGCCGTTGGCGGCAGCGGCTCGGGTGTGGCCGGCGGCTGGGTCGCACCAGGCCCCTTCAAGAGCTGCCGGTATTTGGTAACGTTGCGATTATGCTCCTCCAGCGTCGAAGCAAAGAAATGCCCGCCCTGGGTGTTGGCCACAAAATAAAGATAAGGCGTTTTCGTGGGGGTCATCGCCGACCGTAAAGACTCTTCTCCGGGATTGCCAATGGGGCCCGGCGGCAGTCCGCTATGCGTATAGGTGTTGTATGGCGAATCGACCTGCAAGTCTGCACCGGTGAGCGTGCCGTTGTATTGGCCAGTTTGTTCTAGCGCGTAGATCACGGTCGGGTCGCATTGCAGCCGCATATTTTTGCTCAAACGATTTTCAAAGATGCCCGCGACCAGCGGCCGCTCGTCGGGCTTCGGAGTTTCCCGCTCCACCAGCGAAGCCAATGTCACCAGATGCTCGGTGAGTCCGCTGGCGGGCGCGATCTGCGCCGTCGAGCGGATCCGCGACCATTCTTCTTTAAATTTTTTAACCATCTCCGCCGTCAAGTCGTTGGCCGCGGGATGCCGCGGCAGATTATACGTGGCCGGGTACAAAAATCCTTCGAGAGTTTTGGCGTTCGGGGCCAGATCATGAATCAGTTCGGGATTTTTTGCAGCAGTCAAAAATTCGCTCGCCCCCATGAATTTTCCGGCTTGCAGATCGCGCGCGATGTCGAACATAGTCTCGCCTTCGCGCACCGTGAAGGGCTGCTCGAAAACGTGTCCGTCGGCGATTTGCCAGAATACGTCGTGACCCGAAATCGGATGGTTGAAGAAATATTCACCCGCTTGCAACCTGCGCTTGGGATGTTGGCGAGCGTAGATCTCAAACGCGGTGGCGCTGCGGACCACGCCGCTGCGCGCGAGCAAACGCGATACCGCGCGGCTAGAGACGCCATGCGGGATGTCCACGAATACGCCCTCTGCTGGAAATCCGCGATACGGTTGCTCGATGCTGATCCACAGATAGGCGCCAACGGCAGCGGCTAAGATCAACAGCAGCACTATGAGTCTTCCCAGGGTTTTCAAGTTAGCAGTGCGTCTCCATCGAAAATTATCGTTCACCGGCCCAGCCTGCCGAGCAGCCTCCCTAACTTAGATGCTTTTGCCGGCGATTTGCTCTCGCTCCAAATATTCCTTCAAGATCACCGCGGCGGCCATGGCATCTACCGAGGCTCTCGTCGATTCGCGGCGCTTCTTGTGCGAGGTCTTGGCATCGTCATGGAAAACTTTGCCGGAGTGATCTTCCAGGAGGCGCTCCGCTTCCCAACTGGTCAGCCGCTCGTCCACCATTTCCACGGGAATGCCGAGTTGCTTGTGGACGCGCTGGCCAAAGCGGCTTGCTTCTTCGGCCATTTCGCCGCGCGATCCATCGAGCCGTAGCGGCAGTCCTACGACGATCTGCTTAATACCGTGAGCTCGCACGATTTCCCTCAGCCGCCGCATGTCTTCGTTGCGGTTGATGCGTTTCAGCGTATCGAGAGGCTGAGGCAATGCAGTTCGCGCGTCGGCAAGTGCCAGTCCGATGCGTGACCGGCCGTAGTCGATGCCCAGAACTCCGGTTCGGATTTCGCCTGGCATCCTTTCCTCAGAGCCGCTATCGGATGGCCTCACGCCTCCAGTATACCGGGAAGCTGGGTGACAAAGAATTTGATGCCGCGATTCTGAGTTATCACCCGTCGCCGCCTTTTCTTCCCTGTTTTCTAGTCTCTCCACCAACCGATCTGAAGATCGGCCACGCAGGCTATCGTCCTTAGGGCTTGCGGCCGTGGTTCCCGTTTTGCCAGCCTTCCCAGGCGCCTTGTTGCTTCATTTTTTCGTCTAGGCCTGTGTCTACCAGCTGCTGGTCGATTTCGGCGCGGGAGAGGCGCTTGCCCAGGGGCTCAGCGCGATCGGCTATGCCCCAGGCGGTTACGGCGGCTATGACTGCGTTGATCTTCAGTTCGCGGATGTCTACTTTGTCGAAGGTGTCTGACGCGGCGTGATAGTTAGGCAGGTAGTTCGCTTCTTCCTGATTGGCGACCACGGTCGGCACACCGTCTAAGAGAAAATCCCAGTTGTCGGTGCCGATGTCGCCGTCCAGTGTGTGGCGGTTTACATCCCAGGACGCGAGCGGCTTCAGTATTTCTTGCAGCGCGTCTCGGATATCGCGGCGGCCGCTCAGAGAATAGCCGCTGACCCGGCCGATGCCAGAGTCGAAGATAATCACGCCGCGAATCTTGTCCATTTCGGCGCGGTGGGCTGCTACGTATTGCCACGAGCCGACCATACCTTGTTCTTCGCCGGTGAAGAGAGCGAAGCGGATGGTGCGACGCGGGACCAAGCCGGTGGCTCGGATCGCCCGGGCGGCTTCGATCACCATGGCGGCGTTGCAGCCGTTGTCGAGGGCGCCGGTGCCTAGCTCCCAGGAGTCCAGATGCGCGCCCAGAATCACGGTTTCGTCCGGCTTTTCGCGGCCGCGAATTTCGCCGATTACGTTTTGCTGCTCGATGGGACCGCCGATCCTGTTGGGCATGGAGAAACGAGCGCGAACCTGGCCAGGGTAGGCTGCGATGGTGCGGGCGAGCCGCATGGCGTCTTCGCGTGCGACCACCGCTTGCGGGATTACGTCGATCTGGCCGTCGCCAACGTTGGTGTGCCGGTATAACAGCAGTCGCTCGCGAGCACCCATCCAGAGAATGGCGGTGGCGCCGCCTTTCACGGCGCGGTGGATGATAGCTGGCGGCAGGGCGTATTCGCTGAACAGATCGTTCCAGGTCGAGCCAATCTCCGTGGAGACGAGAAGAATTGCTCCTTTCGCCGAATTCCCTGCCTTGGCGAAATCGTCCGGCGTGCCGAAACCGACGTCAACGACACTTGCTTCGATGCCGCCGGCGGGCGTCGCGGGCGACCAACCTTCGGCCAACAAGCGGATCGGAAATTTTTGCGGGCCTAGCAGTTCCAGGTGCGTATGGCCTTCGGTCCAGGTGTGTGCCAGCGTGTATTTTTCCGTGTGGACTTCGATTCCTGCGGCGCGAAACGCCGCTATCGCCCAGTCGATCGCTTTGGCCATTTCCGGCGAGCCGGTTACGCGGCCGCCGATCTCGTCGGTTAGGCGCCGGAGATTTTCTTCCATTGGGGAAGGGCCCATCACCTGGGGAAGAATCTTGGCGGCGGCTTCGGCGCAGGATGCTTCGGTGACGGAGCAGGATTGGGCGCTTGCGGATGACCGGGAGAGCGGATCGGTTGTGAGCGGCGGTAGCTGACCGCACGCCGGCGAAAGGATAACCCAGAGAGACAACCAGCCTAGAACAGAGCCAAGCCGCATTCCGTGGCACCTCGATGGAGATTTGCCAGCATGGAGCATGGAAGAGACGGGCGAAGTATAGCGCAGCACGCTGAAATGAGGATTACGGCGCGGCTTGTTTGCCGGGCGGACTCAATCGCCGCCCGGGGCTCCGGATACCCGCTTTGCCTGCGTCGCCCATAGCCGTTAACCATTCTGGTTAACATTGACCGAGTTCGCTTCAGCGTCTACCATCGGTGTCTCAACCGACTAAATATGAACGGCGAACTTATTGCACACTACCGAATTGTCCGCAAGCTTGGCGGCGGAGGCATGGGTATCGTCTATGAAGCGGAAGACACTAAGCTGGGGCGCAGCGTAGCGTTGAAGTTTTTGCCGCCGGAAACGGACCGGGATGTCGCGGCGCTGGAAAGATTCTTGCGCGAAGCGCGGGCGGCGTCGGCGCTGAATCATTCGGGAATCTGCACCATCCACGCAATCGAAGAGCACGACGGGCGGACCTTTATCGCGATGGAGCTGCTGGAGGGGCAGCCACTCGATAAGCTGCTGGCAGCGGGATCGATGCCCATTCCACGAACCATCGAAATTGGCATTCAACTGGCCGACGCCCTGGATGCGGCGCATAAAAAAGGCATCGTGCACCGCGATATCAAACCCGGAAATATTTTTGTGACCGAGCGCGGCACCGCCAAGATTCTGGATTTCGGCTTGGCGAAGTTGTTGAAACGCACCGATGACGACGCCGGCGGCGAAACCATCGGCGATTCGACGAACATGCTGACCAGTCCCGGCATGGCGGTCGGGACCATCGCCTACATGTCCCCGGAACAAGCACGCGGCGAAGAGTTGGATGGACGCAGCGATCTGTTTTCCCTGGGCGCGGTGCTCTATCAAATGGTAACGGGCAAGCAACCCTTTCCCGGCTCAACCAGCGCCGTGGTCTTCGACAACATTCTGCACAACGCGCCGATAGCTCCGATAACCCTTAACCCGTCGGTGCCCGCCGAGTTCGAACGCATCCTGAACAAAGCGCTGGAGAAGGATCGCGAAGTCCGTTACCAAGTCGCCGCAGAACTTCGCGCCGACCTTAAACGATTACAACGCGAGACCGACTCGGGGCGCACCGCTGCGGCCGCTTCTTCAGCGCGTCGCGCCGCCGCGGTCGAGAACTCCTCAGTCCCCGCTGATAGCGGCAAGACCACACCGAAATCCAGCGGCTCGGTCCTGGCCGAAGCGGCAAAGACCAATAAGCTGGGAGCCGTGCTGACCCTCGCGGGGGCCGCTGTCCTAGTGCTCGCCGCGGCTTTCGGCATCTATTCGCTTGTAAGGAGCGGGCACCACGTGCCGTTCGAACACTTCTCCATCGAAAATCTGACCAACAACGGTCACGTTTCGCTAGCGGCGCTTTCGCCTGACGGAAAGTACCTTCTCCACGTACGCGATGAGGGCGGCCTGCAATCGCTGTGGCTGCGCCACATCCCCACCGGCAGCAACACACAAATTGTGCCGCCAGCCGCAACACGATATTCTGGTCTGACATTTTCGCCGGACGCAAATTACATCTACTGCGTCCGCCGCGACGAATCCGAACACACCATCGCCGCTCTATACTCCGCTCCAGTGCTGGGCGGAACGCCGCGCCTGCTGGTGCGCGACGTAGACAGCCCCATCACCTTTTCGCCCGACGGCAAACGCTTCGCCTATCTACGCGAACACCACGACACACCGAATTTCGATCTCTTCCTGGTGAACAGCGACGGCACTCCCGACCGCGCCCTATTCACCAATACCATGATGCCCACCGACAGCGACGTCCCGGTATGGCTGCCGACCGGCAAAACCATCGTCATTCCCGTCGTGCAAACCACGCAAGATTCCCTGGGCGGCTTGTTGGCCGTCGACGTCCCCTCCGGCAAACGCGAAGAAGTCGCGCTGAATCCCAGCCGGATTTACTACGAACCGGTGTGGATGCCCGGCACCGATGGCCTGCTGATTTCCTCGAGTTCGGTAGAGCGCGGCTTGCAGCAAAGACAACTAGGCTTCCTCGGTTATCCCAAAGGTGAATTTCGCGCGCTCACCGCCGACACCAACGACTACTTCCATCCTAGCGTCTCCGCCGACGGCAAAGTCATTGTCGCCGAACAGAGCCAGTTCATTTTCGAACTCAGCGTAGCTTCCGCCGCGAAGCCCGACGACCTGCAGCCCGTGCCGTTGATGTCCCATCAGCCGATCTACCGCTGGACCTGGATGCCCGACGGCAAACTCCTGGTTCCCCAAGGTGGCGCACTTCGCCTTGTAAATCCCGCGGGGGGTGAATCTGTTTTGGTGTCGGACGAAAAGCGCATCCCGGATCAAGGCGTGTCCTGCGGGAAATACATTGTGTATCGTGCAATTCCCACAACCGGCGGCGCCTCGGTCAATTTATGGCGGATGGATACAACGGCCACCACCCAACTGACCTTCGGGCGCAATGAGCAATCTCCGCAATGCTCGCCCGACGGCAAATGGATTTACTTCATCGCCCAGCAGGAGAATCAAGCGTTGAAGCGCGTGCCGGTCGAGGGTGGAACTCCGGAAACGGTCGTCGAAGATCCCTCTTCCGGATTCAGTCTTTCGCCGGATGGCAAACTCGTGGCCACGCTCGATATTCGCGAACTCGACCACAAACTAGTTCTCAACGTATTCAGCATAGCGGACAAAAAGACCACCTATCACAACATCGACCCGCGCGCCTCCGATCCATTAGGATTCGCGCCGGAAGGCAACGCAGTGGTCTACAAGGTGCGCGAGAAAGGCGTGGACAATCTCTGGTTGCAGCCGCTGGATGGCTCGCCTTATCGGCCGCTTACGCATTTCACCACCGACCGCATCGCCACGTACGCATTCTCGGCGGACGGTTCGCGGATCGCCATGGAACGAGGCCATACCGAGTCCGACGCGATCATGCTCCGTGACACCACGAAGTAGCGCGGCAGATCCGCGCAATAAAACTCACACATCGCCTGAAAAGTTACTGCGACTGACCTGAAGGTGTGGCCTCGGAAGATGATGAGCTGTTGTTCGTGTGAGCCTTGGCAAAATAACCGCGGCGGGCGCGCACCTGGTAACCCTTATGATCCGGCGTTTCAATACGGATCCGATGATACTTGCCATCCAGAAGTGAATTCGTCGGAATGTACGCGATGGAATATTGATTGCGCAGCTCGTCGCCGATGTCCTGAAAGGATTGATCCAGATCGTCCACATGATAAGGAAAAAACGCACGCCCGCCGGTTTCCTCCGCGAGGTCGGCGAGAATTTTGTCCCCCTCGGTGAGGTGCGTTTTGCGATCCGCTAATTTATCCGGATTGGTCTGCGACAACTGAATCCATTGCGTGCTGGTGCTGATGGTGTAGATGACCACGCTATAGCGCTGCGCCATCTCGATCGCTTCGGCCCGCGTGTGGTTCGAAAGATTATCGTCGCCGTCGCTGATCACAATCATCACGCGGCGCACCACGTCGGGTTGATCGCCCGGCGGCCGCGGCGGATGACTGAGCTCCTTCTCGCAGGCCGTGTAAATCGCGTCATAGACCGCGGTGCCACCGCCAGCCCGCGTCTTCACGATTTCGTCGCGCAGCCGGCCGGCATCGTCGGTAAATGTTTGCAAGACGCTGGGCTCGTCATCGAACGTCATAACAAAAGCCTGATCTTTCGTGCGGCGCAGCACCGAAAACAGAAAAGAAGTAGCCGCATCCTGCTCGAATTTCAGCCGATCGCGGATGCTATTGGAGGTATCCATCAGCAAGCCGATGCGCAGCGGGAGATCGGTTTGCTTGCTGAAGTAACGAATGGATTGCGGCGTCTTGTCATCCCAGATCTTGAAATCATTCTTCTCAAGGTCGGGAACCAGCTTGTTGCGCCGGTTCAGCACGGTGAAAAGAACGTCCACCAGGCTGACGGTTTGGGTGATCCTGCCCGGATTTTGCTCCGAGTTCCCCGGCGGTGGCGCAGGTTCTGGTTGCTGCGGCGCGGAAGGCGGGGCGGATTGCTGGGCGCGCTCACTGGCGGCGGTGAAGAACAGCGTCATCGCCAGGAGGGCGGAAATCCATAAGCGTCGCATGGAGATCGATTATAGGTAGGAGGCGAGCACAGCGTCAATTCGTTGTGGATCGTCGCCAGCAGCGGCGGCGAGTTGCCCCAAAAACACGAGTAACGATGGCGGAAGTGGCGCGCGCAATTCAACCCACACGCCGGTGCGCGGCTGCGTGAATCCAAGTTTCGCAGCATGCAGAAAATTTCGCCCCAGCGGCGGCAACGTGACTGTTCCGGCGGTAAGCTCCGGCCCCGCGCCATACAGCGCGTCTCCCACCACCGGATGGCGGAGCGCCGAGAAGTGCACTCGAATTTGGTGCGTGCGTCCGGTGTGCAACTGCACTTCAACGAGCGTCGTAGCGTCGATGCGCGTGAGCACTCGCCAGTCAGTGCGCGCTTCCCGCGCGTCGGCCAGCACAGCGCTGCGCCGCGCCGTCATGCGCACCCGGCGCTTGGGGTCGCGCCCAATGGCCAACTCAATGCGACCGCTTTCTTCTTTCAGCAAGCCTTCGATCAGGGCCACGTACGTTTTCTTGACCGTCCGCTGGCGAAAGGCTTCGCCAAGTTTGGCGTGCGCCAGGTCATTCTTAGCTACCAGGATGATGCCCGAAGTCTCTTTGTCGAGTCGATGCACGATTCCTGGACGCAGCAGGTCGCCGCCGTGCGACAGGGTCTGCCCGCGTCCAAGTAGCGCGTTGACCAGCGTCCCACGCGGATTCCCCGCCCCGGCATGCACCACCATGCCTGCCGGCTTATTCACGGCAACCACGTCCTCATCTTCGTAAATGATATCCAACGGAATGCCTTCCGCCTCCGCCCGCATGGGCGGCCGGGGCTGCACTTCCAGGGTGATGCGCTCTCCGCCGCGAACACGATGCGAACCCTTAGCGGTGCGGCCGTCCAACAGAACCAGCGCAGCTTCGATCAGTTCCTGCACGCGCGTGCGGCTAAGCTCCGGACAATGCGAGGTGACCACGCGATCCAGGCGCTCGCCGGCTTCTTCGGGAAGGACTACGAAGTCGTGCCTCATGGGGTGCGTTGCTGCGATAACGTCAACTAACTTCGCGCTTGGAAACTTCTTGGGCATGATGCTTGGCGGACAGCACGTCCAGGATGATGAGAGCGGCGCCGATGGCGATGGCAGAGTCGGCGACATTAAACGCGGGATAATGATAGCTTCCAAAGCGCACTTCGAAAAAATCAGTAACCGCTCCGTGAAAGATGCGATCGGTGACGTTGCCGGCTGCCCCGCCTAACAGCAGCGCCAGTCCCGCCGCGGTTAAGGTTCCACCGCTGTGCCCGGCAGCAAAAAGCCACGCCAGTGCGCAGATGACCGTGACGGAACCTCCGATGAGGAGAACTCGCGTCCACGGAGAAGCCGAATCCGCCAGCACCCCAAACGCGATGCCCGGATTACGGCTGTGCACCAGGTAAATAAAATTGTGTACGATTTCCCGCCGCCAACCTTCAAACGTCTGCGTCTCAAACCAGGCCTTCGTCACCCGATCAAGCAGCACCACCCCCAGCGTAAGCCAGAGCCATCGCAGACGTTTTGGAATGATCAGCGCCACTATTTCTCACATCCCTCGCAAATCTGCTGCCGGAGCCGTGCTCTCCCGAAACACCGCCATATTTCGCGGTTCAGATCTACCGCCGCGTCGCTGCCTCTTCGCTCGCCGCTTCAATCTCCGAAAGCGCTTCGGTGCAACGCTCACAAACCGTCGGGTAACGCTTGTTTTCGCCAACGTGGGTCGAATAGTTCCAGCAGCGCTCGCACTTCGCGCCATCAGCCTTCTGAATCGTAACTTCTAAGCCGGGAATTGCCTCGGAGCGATAGTCTCCCGTGCCGGCATTGAGAAAATCCACTTGAGAAACGATAAACAAGCCCGGCAATAGCGACAGATAGTGTTTAAGTTTGGCCTTAAGCTCCAGTTCAGCGTTCAGCAATACCTTGGCTTCCAGTCCGGAATTGATTTTCTTTTCGTTGCGCGCGGTTTCCAGGGCCTTCAGTACTTCGCCGCGCACCTTTGAGAGCAGTTCCCACTCCGCCACCTGTTTGGGAGCGATGTTGGTACGCAGTTCCTGCTCTTCGCTGAACAGCGCCATATGCACGCTTTGGCGCTCGCCCGGCGCCTTGGGCAGAAACTTCCAGATTTCCTCGGCAGTGAAAACCAGAATGGGCGCGATCAATCGCACCAAGGCGCCGGTGACCTTCCACACCGCGGTTTGTGCCGACCGGCGCGATTTACTTTTCGCCGCCTTGGTGTACAGCCGATCCTTCAGCACGTCGTAATAAAACGAGCTGAGATCCACCACGCAGAAATCGTGGATGGCGTGATAAACGCGATGAAACTCGTAGCCGGCATACCATTCGCGGCACCGTTTCACCAGCTCGGCGGTGCGCTCGATCATCCAGCGATCCATTTCCTCTAGCTGATCGTCGGAAACCGCGTCGCGCGAAGGATCGAAATCGGCCAGATTGCTCAGCCCATAGCGGAAAGTGTTACGAATCTTGCGATAGGCGTCGCTGAGCTGGGTCATCACCCGCTCGCTCATTTTCACGTCGGCTTGATATTCCACCGATGCCACCCACAGCCGCAGCAAATCGGCGCCCCAGCGGTCGCAAATCTCCGCCGGATACAGGGTGTTGCCCAAAGACTTCGACATGGGCTGGCCTTTTTCGTCCAGCGTCCAGCCGTGCGTGACCACCCCTTTATAAGGAGGATTACCGCGCGTGCCGATGCCGATCAGCAGTGAACTGTGGAACCACCCGCGATATTGATCCGGGCCTTCCAGGTAAACGTCCGCGGGCCACTCGTTCCCTTTCAACACCGCGAGGTGCGATGAGCCGGAATCAAACCACACGTCGAGAATGTCGTTCTCTTTGCGCCACTTGGTCGCGCCGCAGGAACACTTCGTTCCGGCCGGCAGCAGTTCTTCCGGCGTGTGCTTGTACCAGGCGTCCGCGCCTTCTTTCTCGAACCACTTCACCACGTTGCGCAGCGCCGTGAAATCTTCCAGCCGCGTGCCGCACGAATCACAATAAAAAACGATGATCGGCACGCCCCAGAAGCGCTGCCGCGAAACGCACCAATCGGGACGTTCCGCGATCATTTCGTACATGCGGTCTTCGCCCCACGACGGGATCCACTTCACTCCGCGAATTTTTTCCAGCGTTTCCTGGCGCAACGTTTGCTTGGCGCCGTGCGCCGCCTGGTCCATCTTGATGAACCACTGCACGGTGGCGCGGAAGATGACCGGATTGTGACAACGCCAGCAATGCGGGTAGCTGTGCTTATAGTCGTGATGGCCGAGAAGTGCACCGCGGTCTCCGAGCAGCTTCACAATAATCGGGTTCGCGCTGAATACATCCTTGCCCTCGTACTCCGGCAATCCTTCGGTATATACGCCGCGATCGTCGAGAGGCGCCGCGATCTCCAAGCCGTATCGTTGCCCGGTATTGAAGTCGTCCACGCCATGGCCTGGCGCCGTGTGGACGATGCCGCTGCCTTGATCCAGCGTTACGTAGGTGGCCAGAACGCCCGGCACTTGCAACGGCAAAAACGGATGCTGAAATTTCATTCCCTCGAAATCGCGCCCTTTGAAGGTTGCCAGCGCCCGCGCTTCGGGAATTCCACATTCCGCTTCCAAAGCCGATACCCGGTCTGCCGCCAGCAGCAGCTTCCCGCGTTCGGTCTGCACGACCACATAGTCAAAATCCGGATGAAACGCCAGCGCGCGATTGTGAGGGATCGTCCATGGGGTTGTGGTCCAGATTACCGCACCGACATCGCTACCTAGTTTCGCGGCTTCCCCACTGCCTCCGCCCACTACCCCAAATTTGACCCAGATCGACGGGCTGACGTGATCCTGATACTCCACTTCGGCTTCCGCCAAAGCCGTCGAATCGTGCAGGCACCAATACACCGGTTTGCGCCCGCGATAGACGTAGCCCTTCTCCATGAAGTCCAGGAACGCGCCGGCGATCACCGCCTCATAATCGAAATTCATCGTCAGATACGGCTCGTTCCATCGCCCAAAAATTCCCAGACGCTTAAAATCTTTTTTGTGCTGCTCGACAAAGCGCGCCGCAAACTCCCGGCAAATGCTCCGGAATTCCGCCGGCGGCACTTTGCCTTTTCCGCCCAGCTCTTTTTCCACTTTCGTCTCGATCGGCAAGCCGTGACAGTCCCAGCCCGGCACGTACGGCGCATAGTGCCCCGCCATGCTTTTAGTCTTCACCACCAGATCTTTCAGGATTTTGTTCAGCCCGGTGCCCAGATGAATTTCGCCAGTAGGATAAGGCGGCCCATCATGCAGCACGAACAGCGGGTTCCCTTTGCGCGCCTCCAAAATACGCTCGTAAAGATGCGCCTCTTCCCACGCCGCCAGTTGCTTCGGCTCATTTTGCGGAAGGCTGGCTTTCATGGAAAACTCAGTTTTAGGAAGGTTGAGCGTTTTCTTTAGTTCGAGTGGCTCGGCCATGGATCGATCGAATCAATTCCCTTCTGTACGCGTTATTTCCCTCAGGTGCGCGGGGGGAAACATCGGCAAGCAGTGTAATTACGTATGGTACAATGAAGCCAAGCAGGTGTCAGCCCGGTGCGGCGGTGCAACCAAACCGGCGCCCTCAGAATCGTACCTGCGTTAGCCACCTAATTGGGGAAATCTGCGTCTAGTAAGGTAGGGGTGAGTTAGGGGACCACGTGCCGAGCGATTTTATCAAGCTTTTGCCGCCAGATTTGAGCAAGTCGGGCGCGCCGAATGCGCAGCAAGACGCAGCCGTCCCGGTACCTGCCTCCGCCGTGCCCACCTTTACTACGCCTGAGCGCGTCGTGACCGACGGCTTCGTATCCAACCTGAAACAGTTTCTGACCGAGAAACCCATCAAAGTTAATCCCAACGCGCATTCAACTTTGATGCCCGACGAGTATGGTGGCGGCTTCAACGAAAATCTGAAAGACTTTTTCAGTTCGCGGCCAGTGCCCAAGGGCCCGATGAACAGCCGCCTGGCCGTGAATTGGGGAGCTAACTTCGGCGGGTTCGGCGGCCGGATCAAGGAATTCTTTTCGCCGTCGAAACAGCCCGCTCTTCCTCCTGGCATTCAACCGGTCAAGGTTAAGGATATCTGGACCAAGGACGAGAACTTTGGCTGGACGCAAACCATCGCGTTCTGTCTGCACATCCTGGTGATCGCGTTGTTGGTCGTGCCCCTGATTTGGTGGAAGGAACAGCCCACCGCCGCCAAGAACAAGCTTGATGTAACTCCTTTGGATATTTCGCCGTACATGGCCAAACTTCCAGCCGGCGCCACCAAGGCCGGGGGTGGCGGCGGCGCCAACGATCACACCCTGACGCCACCGAACAAAGGCAAACCGCCCAAGTTCAAGTGGACGCAGTTCACTCCACCTCAGATCAAGATTCAGAACGAGCATCCCAAGCTGGCGATGGACCCCTCGCTGCTAGGTCCCCCCGATCTTAAGATTAACGGTCCGAATGGCCTAGGCGACCCGCTGGCGAACGCGCTTTCCGATTCGCTGGGCCACGGCAACGGCACCGGCATCGGCAGCGGCTCGGGCGGCGGCCTCGGACCCGGCGAAGGCGGCGGCACCGGTGGCGGCGCATTCCGTGCAGGTGTGAACGGCGTAGGCGTCCCGGTCTGCCTGTACTGCCCGATTCCCCAATACTCCGACGAAGCCCGCAAGGCCAAGTATCAAGGCACGGTAGTGCTCCAAGTGACCATCACCACCGACGGCCGTGCTGTAAACATCTCGGTCGTAAAGGGCCCCGGTTTGGGCCTAGAAGAAAAAGCCATCGAAGCCGTAAAGAGCTGGAAATTCAAAGCCGCAGTAGGCCCTGGCGGCAAACCAGTAGCCACCATTGTCCCGATCGAGGTTACTTTCCGCCTGTACTAAGGCGCCGCGGCTCAGTAAGCGAACCGCCTTGAGAATCAGCACTCGCAAACTTTATCAAAACAAAAGACTTCGACTGGTTTAGCAACAATACTTACAGAAAAAGCCGGGGGGGGGGCGCTGACGCGCGTGTTAATTCCCGCCAGCGCGCTCCCGTATCGAATCCCTTCGTCCCAACGCTTGGCCTTGCCTGAAATTGATCGGAGGGAGGTCGGCGCTCCGAATGGAATGATCGAAGGCCCCTAGGCGAGGAAAGAACGGCGCGTCGTTCTATCCTGCAAGCCGCAAAGTCAATCTGCTACGATGTGGCCATGAAAAGAGCGTCCCCGCTTCTCCTGGCCATGCTGTTGTTTTCGTTGTGCGCGCCACCTTCCGGCACGCAAACGACTAACAGTTCTCTCGACATCATGGCGCGCATCACGCCGACGGCGGCGCGTCCCGAACCGGTTCGGCAATTTACGTTTTATGTTTTGACCAAGAGTTACCGAGAGATTTGCAAGGATGTCGAGGAGGAAGACGCACCTCCGGATCGCGACAAATTTATCCAGGACCTGAAAGTTTCACCCGAACTCAAGGAGTGGCTCGGGAAGCACGACGTGCTCGATCTCACTTCGCCAAACCTGGACAAATCCTTGACTGCGGATGACATCCTTCACGTTCCAGAGTTCTTGGCGGCTTATCAACGCACCAACAGCGGTGGCGTCACCAACGGAATTCCCAAGCCCAAATATGTGGACGCCGACAAGGTCGACCATCCCGACCGCTACCAAAAAATGCACGACGCCTATTTCACGGCGTTGAAAAAATTCATTCAGACCCATCCCGAATCGGTAAGCGGCATGGAACTCGAGATGACCGGAATCAATCCGCAAGCGAAATGGTCGCAACTTCAGTACGAACAAAAAAAACGGGTGACCCGAGTCGCGCCCGAAGTGGCGCAAACCAAATTCCTTGCCGCGCAGACCGATACCGACCTGGACGGTCACGCTTCAATCCCCGACCTGCCGGCCGGCAAGTATTGGATCAGCACGCTGAACCTGGAGGCCGGCGCCGGCGATGCCCGCCTGCGCTGGGATGTCCCCATAACGATTCAACCGGGACGCCGCTACCGCGTCGAGCTGACCAACTTGAACGCCACCGACGCCCACAGTTCGATGCCCTAGTCCGCACCACGCGCCGCCATGGGTACGCCCCTTCTCTGGATCGGGTTCAACATTTTCGTGCTGGGGTCCGTGGCGCTCGACCTGGGGGCGTTCAATCGCCGCCTGCACAAAGTGGGGCTGCGCGAGGCGTTTCGATCGACGCTTCTTTGGATTGCGTTGTCTGTGCTGTTTGGAATTGGAATTTGGCGCTTCTTCGGGTATGAACGCGCCGTCGAATTCTTTACTGGCTATCTGATCGAAAAGGCGCTGAGCGTCGATAACCTTTTCCTCTTCCTGGTCATTTTTCGCACCTTTGCGATTGATGAGCGGTTTCAACACCGTATGCTGGAATGGGGAATTCTCGGGGCGCTGATCATGCGCGGCATCATGATCTTTGCCGGCACGGAATTGATCGAGAAGTTTTCCTGGATCATGCACATCTTCGGCGCGTTTCTGGTTTATGCCGGGATTCATATGCTGTTCGCCAAGAAAGATAAGATCCGGCCGGAACAGAGTTGGTTTTTTCGGTTTGCCAACCGCCATCTGCGTTTGACGCGCGATTATCATGGCGAACATTTTTTCGTGCGTAAGGAGACGAAACTTTTTGCAACGCCGCTCTTCCTAGTCTTGCTGGTGGTGGAGATTACGGACGTGACTTTGGCGATCGATTCTATTCCAGCCATTTTCGGAATCACGCGCGATCCGTTCATCGTTTATACCTCGAACGTCTTCGCGATTTTGGGGCTTCGCGCGATGTATTTCTTATTGGCGGGATTTTTGAACCGGCTGCGATTTTTGACCGTGGGGCTCGCGTTGGTACTGGCTTTCATTGGCGGAAAAATGATCTTGGATCCACTGCTGCACATCGCGGATCACGTTTCGCTGCTGGTGGTCGCGGGAATTCTACTGCTGGCGATCGTCGCTTCGCTGCTGTTCCCGGAACGTTCGACGATGGCAAAGGCTTTGTAGCGCCGCCATCCTGCTGGCTCTTTGCGTTCGACGTACCGATCGAAAAAACGCCAGCGCTACCAGTGCGCTTCCCGAATAATTCGAGGTTTTGCCGCTTAGTCTTCCTCGAACATTAGTTCGTCGATGTAACACCACATCCAGTTTTCGCCAGGCTCAATGGAGCGCACGATAGGATGCTCGACGGCGCGAAAATGCTTGGTGGCATGCTTGTTTTTGGAGGTGTCGCAGCAGCCTACGTGACCGCAGGACAGGCACAGGCGCAGATGGACCCATTTGTCTCCCATCTTCAGGCATTCTTCGCAGCCCTTGGTTTTGGGCTTTACATCGCGGATCTGATCGGTATGCGTGCAAACGTCTGCCATTTGCGTCTCCTCGGCGCTTAGCGCGCAGGCTTTATAGGAATTCTTATTTCAAAACGGGTGTCGCCGGGCACGGATTTTACGGTGATCAGGCCCTTGACTTTTTTGATGATGCGGTAGGAGATGTCGAGGCCGAGACCGGTTCCCTCACCGACTCCCTTGGTAGTGAAAAATGGCTCGAAGATTCTCGACTGGATTTCCTCGGGAATGCCCGGCCCATTGTCGGAAATTTCGACCAGCACGTAGTCATTGTCACGTGCCGCGCGGATGCCCAGTTTGCCGCCATCTTTCATGACATCGGCGGCGTTGTCGATCAGGTTGGTCCACACCTGGTTCAGCTCGCTGCCGTAAGCCATCACTTTGGGAAGATCGCAAGCATAACCGCGCGTGACCGTGATGTTGCGCTTGAGCTTGTGGTGCATGATCGTCAGCGTGGTGTCGAGGCTCTGCGTGATGTCCACTTCCTGCATGGACGCCTGATCCATGTAGGAGTATTCCTTGATGGCACGGACAAGATCGGAGATGCGCGCAGTACTGTGGTCTAGCTCGACGGCGATGCGATCCATTTCGAGCAGGGTGGCAAAGCGAGTAAGTTCCGGCCCGAGCGATTTTCCCGCAACGCTCGCGAACGTTTCCAAATTCTCGTCGGTAAGATTGGCTTCCGCGAGAAGCGGCCCGAGCTGCCAGGCGTCACGCACATTGCGGGCCTCTAGCCAGGTCTGAAGGGTTTCTTCCCGTTCGACGCGCGCAAACTCATCTTTATATTGCGCAGGCTTGAGCGAGATGCGAATCGCTTCTTCACTCTCGGCGAGCAAAGCACAGTCATCCGGGCCGATGGAAGAGGCTCGCACCGCTTCGCGCAATCGCGCCAGACACTCGCGCAGAGTGCTTGCCGAACGGCGTGCCGCCGCGGAAGGATTGTTCAACTCGTGAGCGAGCCCAGCGGAGAGCTTCCCGAGCGCCGCGAGCTTTTGGCTTTGCTGTTCGACTTCTGTATAGGTGCGCACGCGATCGGTCAACATACCGACGAGGCGCTGCGAAAGCTCCGGCAAGTGCTGCAAGAGGTCGCCAAACCGGGTGTGGGAATAGGCGAGCCCCCAAGTTGGCAGCGTAGCCCGGATGGTCAGCTTGTAATCCTTCAATCGAGAAAATGGCAGAAGGCCAGTAACGGTAGGGGCTTCGATGGTGATGACCGGCGCATCGCCGCCGCGCTCTTTGCGCCCACGTATCTCACCCTCCAGGAGCACGAACATCAATTTGGCCGGCGTGCCTTCCTGCATCATCACTTCGCCGGGCTCGAAACGAAACTCATGTGTTCGTTCGACGAACCAGTCGAGATCAGGCTCGGGGAGATCGGAGAAAACTGCTACTTTGCGAAGCGCGGCGAAGATAGTCGCTTTGTCGGATGGATGGCTTGGGGCCTTTAACGTACCGTACAGATCAGCGGTGTCGTCTGGCATATCGGTCATTCGCTTGTCACTTTCATGTAGAGACTGCCAACGCTGGACCGCGAAAAACGCGTCACTGTACCTTGGCCAGGTATTGGTGCATGAATTGTACGACCACGGCGCCTTCGCCAACGCCGGACGCTACTCGCTTGACGGAGCCATGACGGACGTCACCAACCACGAAAATACCCGGCACGCTGGTTTCCAGTAGACCGGGATCGCGATCGAGAGTCCAGGAATCGGGGCGCTTACCGTTGCGAAGCAGGTCGGGCCCCGACAGAATGAACCCTCGTTCGTCGCGCTGGATCAAATCGCCTAACCATTCGGTGCGAGGTTGCGCGCCGATAAAAATGAACAGGCTGCTGGCTGGTAGCTTTTCCGGCGCGGTGGAGGAACCTCGACAAATGGTGATCGCTTCGAGGCGCGCGTCTCCGTGGACCTCGACGACTTGCGTCTGTAACCACACATCGATGTTAGAAGCCTTCTCAATCTGTTCGATCAGGTAGTGCGACATCGTGCTCGCGAGCGATTCTCCGCGCACCAGCATGATGACCTTGCCGGCGAATTTGGAAAAGTGCATGGCCGCCTGGCCCGCGGAGTTTGCACCGCCGACAATGTACACGGTCTCGCCCTTGCACGACAACGCCTCGGAAGTTCCGCCGCCGTAGTAAACGCCGGCGCCTTGAAAGCGGTCGATGCCCGGAATATTCATCGAGCGCCACTGAACGCCCATCGCCAGCAGCAATGCGTGGCAGGAAATCTCAATTCCGTCGCCGAGCTTGATATAACGGTACGGACCGTCGACGCGCACGCCGATGGCTTCCTGCGGGGACAGAATTTCAACATCGAATCGCCTGGCTTGGGCCACCGCGCGGCGCGCGAGGTCCGTTCCGGTGAGCCCCGAAGGAAACCCGAGATAATTTTCGATGCGCGAGCTGAGGCCCGCTTGACCGCCCGGCGCTTCGCGCTCGATCATCACCGTGCGCAGACCTTCCGAAGCTCCGTAGACAGCGGCGGCAAGACCGGCGGGACCTCCACCCACGATGGCCAAATCGTAGAAATCCGTTTGGGCGTGAGTGCGCAAACCGAGTTTGTCGGCGATACTCTGTTGCGAAGGCTCCGCGATGCGTTGGCCATCGGGGAACAGGATTAACGGTAGCGTCTCGGCTTCAGGTCCCAACGACGCAATCAGCTGGCGGACTTCCGGATCGGTGGAAGCGACTTCCGCGTCGATCCACTGATAGGGCACTTGGTTGCGGGCCATGAATTCGCGGAGTTCGTAGGAACGTGAAGACCAGCGGGTGCCGAGGACGCGAATGCCTTCATACGGCGGGCGAAATTGTGCGTTCCAATCGTGGAGCAGGTCGTCCAACGCGGGGAAAAGCTTTTCCTCCGGAGGATCCCAGGGCTTCATCAGGTAGTAGTGAATTTTGGCTTCGTTGATAGCATCGATGGCCGCGTTGGTGTCGGCGTAGGCGGTCAGCAGGGCGCGTTTGGCTTGCGGGTGAATATCCATGGCTTCGGCGAGGAAGCCCACGCCGTCCATGCTGGGCATGCGCTGATCGGCAAGGAGTAAAGCCACGGGATTGTTGCGCGCTTTGAGTTCGCGCAAGGTGCTGAGGGCGGCGCTGCCGGAATCGGCACGCATCACACGATACTTTTGCGCGTAGTGGACGCGCAAATCGCGTTCGATGGCGCGCAGAACTTCGGGATCGTCATCAACGGTTAATAAAACTGGCTTCGGCATATCCTTCGGATGAAACAACGGTGATTCCGGTTACTTAGATTCAGCGAAACGCTTTGAGATTCAGGTTTTACGCTACAATTTTGAGGCTAAATATGTCCAGCTCATCTGCTCTGAACGTAGCGGGGCTTTCTTCCAAAAACATCGCGGTTCGGACCGCCTCCGCTGCGGAAGTATACGCGCGTGGTTTGGCGCTAGCCGCACCGGCGGTTTCCTCCTGGCTTGCGAACCAGGAATTCTTGGGTTTGCTGGACGGGCGACTGGTTACGGTTGGTCTCGCTGTTTTCCCCGGCACATTTGCGCAGATCCGCGAGGCGAACGGGAACCCGCGGCTCGCGGACGTTCCTCCGGACCAGGATGCCAAAGAGTTTGAGCTTCACTTTCCTACAGAGATTTCGCTCGATATTCTGACTACGGCGGATCCCACTGCGGAAGGCGCGATCGCTCGTTATTTGAAGCGGTTCGGCGAAGGAATCCAGCAAGTGGAGTATCGGTGCTCGGATGTAGATCGTGCGACGGCGATTTTACGACGTGAATTCGGAATTGCGCCGGTTTATCCGCAGGCGCGTCCTGGAACAGATGGTGCGCGGATTAATTTTTTATTGGTACCTGCAAATACGGGGCGAAAAGTGCTGATCGAACTTTACGAAATCCCTGGGACCGAGTGCCCCGTTGGCGGAGCTAATCGGTGAGGCCTCGGCGGACCGCACCGGAACACGGGCAAGAGTACCTGCGTCACCTGGAGTCACAACTCGCGGTAATTTTGGATTTCGCGCATGGCCCGTAGGACTTCGCCTACTGTCCAGGCTTGCGCGATTGCGCCGTGGGGCATAAACGGGGCGTCGCCTTCGAAAATTTCGCCTAGTGTTCCCAGGCCGTACATGTGGACGGAAATTCCTAGCGGTTCGAGGAAACGCACGGCTTCAGCGCGATCGCCGTATACGCGCAGGTGGGCGAGCACGAAGGGCCCTAGCAGCCAACCCCAGACGGTACCTTGATGATAGGCGGCATCGCGATCTTTCGGTCCGCCGGCGTAGTGGCCCTGGTAGCCGGGTTCGCCGGGGGCAAGGCTGCGCAATCCATACGAGGTGAGCAAGTGCTGCGCGCAGACATCCACGACGGACTTCTGCTGCTCTTCTGTTAATGGACTGACCGGCAGAGACACGGCCAAGATTTGGTTGGGACGGAGGGCGGCGTCATTCGGAGCGCTGGGGACATCGATCACGTCGAAGCAGCAGGCACGCTCTTCATTCCAAAATTTCTGGAAATTTTTCTGAGCTTTGGCCGATAGCTTTTCGTAGCCGCCGCCCGGGCGGGCCAGGAGCCTGGCGAATTCCGCCATGGTTTCCAGCGCGTTGATCCACAGCGCGTTCACTTCTACGGCTTTCCCGACACGCGGGGTGACCACCAGGTCGCCGACTTTGGCGTCCATCCAGGTGAGTTGCACACCCGGCTCTCCGGCAAATAGAAGACCATCGGCGGGATCGACGTGAATGTTATAGCGGGTGCCTTTCACGTGAGCGTCGATCATTTCGCCGAGGGTAGGAAAAAGTTGCAGCAGGGTGCGGCCATCTTTGGTCACTGCGAAATATTGGCGTACCGCTTCGAAGAACCACAGTGCCGCATCGACGGAGTTGTATGCGGGCTGGCCGCCGGCGTCTGGAAAATTGTTGGGAAGCATCCCGCCATCGACGAATTCCGCGTAGGCCAGAAGAATTTGTCGCGCTACGTCGGCGCGGCCGGTGGCTAGCGTCAATCCGGGTAACGCGATCATGGTGTCGCGGCCCCAGTCGCCGAACCAGTGATAGCCGGCAATGATGCTACGGCCGTCGGGATGTTGCGGGAGGCTGCGCTTGACGATGAATTGGTCGGCGGCCAGGACGAGTTGTGGCTGCCAAGCGGGAGACTCGGCGGCGATTTTTTCGCTTTCGGCGTGCCACGATTCGAGCAGCTTGGTTTCGCGCGCTGTAGTTTCGGCTCGGGCGCCGCTGCCATCCAGCCCGGCTTCCGTCAGAGTTGACCCGACAAAGGTGACGCTGGTGCCGACCTTCAACTTGACGCGGAAGGACGCGGCGAACAGAAGATCTTCCTGGTCGTCGAGGCCGCGCTCTTTTTCGACCGGCAGAAAATAGCTGCGATACCATTCATGTTGCGGCTGGCAGACCGCACCGGCGCATTTCAGATAGAAGGGCGTGGCACCGTCGAAGGCGATGACCTGCACACCATCCTGAACCGGATTGATGTTCATGCGCCAGTCGCTGGCGTGGGTGGAGGCGTGGAAATCTCGGTAGTTTACTAACGCTTTCAATTCCATCTCGATGGGGCTGCTGGCGCGCAGCAGCGAGTACTCAACATAGGTGGTGTTCTCGCCATGCCGCATCCATATGCGTTTTTCGAGTAGCGCATCGGCTAGCGCGTAGGTCCAGACCGGGGTCATCCCCTCTAGGCGGAAACTTTCGATGTTGAGGAAGCCTTTAGGATCGACTACGCCACTGGCCCATTGGTGCGTTGAGAGCGAACAGTCCACGCCGCCGTAGCGGACGATTTCGTCTAGTCCGGTCACCAACTGTGTGCGTCCTACGGGCGGCTGCAGCGCGGCGACTAGCAGCCCGTGATAGCGACGGGTTACGCAACCCGCTACGGTGCCGGACGCGAATCCGCCGATGCCATTGGTGACGATCCATTCGCGGGCTTCGGCGGTCTCCAGGTTGCCGCATACTTCGCGTCCAAACTTGATTTTCGAATTTTGCGCTACAATCGCGGTGGTGGAGGCGGCCTTCTTTCGCGTGGTTCGCGGGCTTTTTGTCGGTGGCTTTTCGGGGGATGCCGCGGAGCGCGACTGCACTTCCGCAGCGGTTTGCGATTCCGGCTTGTTCCGCGTTTTTTCAGCTCGATTGGCCACTATGGTCTCCGCATTTCAGCCGTGTCAGTTGCGTCACAAAAAAAACTCAGGAAGCCGCGGGCCCCAGCCATTTGGACATTAGATGGCGGCGGTGATCGACGTAGCCGGCGCGGCGGTAAAGTTCCAGCGCCGCATCGTTTGCCGGGGACACTTCCAGGTGCATCGCATTCACGCCTAGACCGCGCGCCGCTCGTTCGACAAGTTCCATTGCGCGTCGCCCAATCCCGCGGCCACGGTGCTCTTCAGCAATATACAACTCATCGATATAGGCGTCGCAGCCGCGATATTCGAAGCTGAACGAAACAGTCAGCACTACGTAGCCGACGTACTGGTCGTTCTCGACGATCAACCAGGCCCGCCCGTAGGTGGGGTCGCGCACAAACTGGTCGAAAATGGTGCGCCGCCGGTGTTCGTCGAACGGGGTGGTGCCGGGGTCGGCTTGTTCCAGTGCGCGCATCATGATTACGAAAATGTCTGCGTGCTCTGGTAGCGCCGGTTCGAACCGGATGACTGGCGAGTCACTCGCCATTTTGTTCGATCAACTTCGCGACCAGGCCGGTCCAGCCGGTTTGGTGACTGGCACCAATGCCGGCCCCATTGTCTCCGTGAAAAAATTCGTAGAACAAAATCAGGTCCTTCCAGTGCGGATCGGTGTTGAAGATGTCGGTTCCGCCTGCGACGGGACGGCGGCCGTCCTCGCCCGGCGTAAAAATGCGCACCAGGCGACGGGAGATTTCCGCAGCCACTTGCCACAGATCGCATTCTCTTCCGGAATGGGTGGGGCATTCCACTTTGAAATCTTCGCCGAAATAATGGTGGAATTTTTGCAGCGATTCGATCAGCAGATAGTTCACAGGAAACCAGATCGGTCCGCGCCAATTCGAATTGCCGCCGAACAGGCCGGTGGTCGATTCCGCGGGTTCGTATTGGACGCGATTCACCTGACCGTTGAGGTTTACCTCGTAAGGATGATCCAGGTGATACCGCGACAGGGCGCGCACGCCATAGGGCGACAAGAACTCGGTCTCGTCCAGCATTCGCGTCAGTACCCTTTTCAACCGCTTGCGGCTTACCAGTGAAAGCAATCGGCGGACCCCGCGGGCTGAGCGTTCGTTGGTGTCAATGTGCTCGCGAACGTCGGCGTGATTGTCCATGAACCACTGCATTCGGCGCTGGAAGCCCGGCAGGCGATCAACGATTTCCGGCTCCAGCGTTTCTACGGCGAATAGCGGAATCAGGCCTACCATCGAGCGGATCTTCATGAAGTGTTCGTCGCCGTCGGGCAGGTGCAGCACGTCGTAATAAAATCCGTCGGCGTCATCCCACAGCGATTTGCCATCCGTGCCCATGTCGTTCATGGCGTGGGCGATGTTCACGAAGTGTTCGAAAAATTTGCTGGCTACGTCTTCGTAAGCCGGATCTTCTTTCGCTAGCTCTAGCGCGATGGCTAGCATGTTCAGGCAGTACATGCCCATCCAGCTGGTGCCGTCGGACTGTTCCAGATGCCCGCCGGTCGGAAGGGGGGCGGAGCGGTCGAAGAGGCCGATGTTGTCCAGGCCTAGAAATCCGCCCTGGAAGATATTCATTCCGTCGGGATCTTTGCGATTCACCCACCACGTGAAATTCAGCAGCAGCTTGTGAAAAACTTTTTCGAGGAATCCACGGTCGGCCACGCCGCGTAGCCGCCGTTCGATTTTATAGACGCGCCAGGCGGCCCATGCATGCACTGGAGGATTGACGTCGCTGAAGGCCCACTCGTACGCCGGAAGCTGCCCGTTGGGGTGCATGTACCATTCGCGCAGCAGCAGGATCAGCTGCTCTTTTGCAAAGTCTGGATCGACAATCGCGATTGGAATGCAGTGAAACGCCAAATCCCATGCTGCGTACCAGGGATACTCCCACTTGTCGGGCATGGAAATGATGTCGTCGTTGTAGAGGTGCGTCCAATCTTTGTTGCGTCCATGCAAGCGTGACTTGGGGGGCGGCGGGCCGGCCGGATCGCCGTCGAGCCAGGTGCGCACATCGTAGTGGTAAAACTGCTTGCACCACAGCATGCCGCCCAGTGACTGGCGCATTATGGACTTGGCGTTTTCGGACAAATCATCGGGAATACGCGAGGCGTAAAATTCGTCGGCTTCTTTTTGCCGTGTTGCGAATACGGCGTCGAAGCCATCGCCAAAGTCATTCGAGCCGGGAATGCCTTCCGCTCGCTCGGCGTGCGCGGGCGAGTCGATCGTTCCTACCATTTCGGAATCTTCGTTCATGGCGCCGAGCGGCTCCATGTCGGTGAGCCGGAGTTTCAGCGTGACGCTTTCCCCCGGTCCCAGATCCGCGGGATACACCGCGGCCATTTTGGTGCCCGTCTGTTTCGGATTAACCGCTGATTTATCGCCTTGGACTACGTAGGCGTGGAACGCGTCTTTTACATACGAGGAGTTCTGGTCTGCGAATAATCGCTGCCGATTTGTTTCGTTCTCGGTGAACAGCAGCTCCGGCTTACCGGCGCACAGCAACCACCTTTTCCCGTATTGTCGATGTTGCAGTTCCACGCAAACACTGCCGGGCACGCAGGTTCCCGCGCGGGCAATCGGCCGGCGCAAATCCTTGCCCCAGGACCAGGTATTGCGAAACCATAACGACGGCAGAATCTGCAGCGAAGCACGCTCTGGCCCGCGGTTCACCGCAGTGATTCTGATCAGGATGTCCTCCACATCTGCCTTGGCATACTCCACAAACACATCGAAATAGCGATTCTCGGCGAACACGCCAGTATCCATCAACTCGTATTCAGGCTGTTCTTTGCCGCGCTTCCGGTTTTCTTCTACAAGTTGGGCGTACGGAAAGGCTGCCTGCGAATATTTGTAAAGCATGCGCATGTAGGTGTGGGTGGGGGTTGAATCCAGATAAAAATAATATTCTTTAACATCTTCGCCGTGATTGCCTTCGTGTCCGTTCAGACCGAATAATCGCTCCTTCAGAATTGGGTCGCGGCCATTCCATAGCGCCAAGCCAAAACAGATCAGTTGATGACGATCGCTGATGCCTCCAATTCCGTCTTCACCCCAGCGATAAGCGCGCGAACGTGCGTGATCGTGTGGAAAATATTCCCAGGCAGTGCCGCCGGCGCTGTAGTCCTCCCTGACCGTTCCCCACTGACGCTCGGAAAGATAGGGTCCCCAACGCTTCCAATACTTCTTGTGAGTTCGCGACTCCTCGAGCCGCCGGTCTTCGATTGTCAGCAATCGCGCCATCGAATTGATTCACCCCTTTTGACCAGCTCACATCGTCGCACTTGCAGAAGCTACCGCACAGCCGCACGTAGGTTTGGCGTTCTCGTCTCGCACTCCCCGGGCCTGATTTTCAGGGTGCGAGCCAAGATCGGGCAAAACGCCCGCCACGGGCCGTGGCAGCCGCTACCACGGCTAGGCCGAATATTTCAGCCTCCCAAGGCCTGCATCTAGCCCGGAAACGCACCTTACTCGCTCGCGAATGAATTGAGCATAAAATTTCGCTTGACAAGCTTTACTGTATGTCGTACAGTATGCGACGTACAGTATATGGTACACAGTATATGACCCTGGATCCCAACGTCTTTGAGAACCTTCGCTCCGAGCTTCGCCGCGGCTCTTTGATTCTCGCGGTGTTGGCACAGCTTCGTTCTGAAGAATATGGTTACACGCTCCGCAAAGCCTTGGCCGAACACGGCATGGCCATCGACGAAGGCACGCTGTATCCGCTCCTCCGCCGCCTGGAAACCCAAGGATTGCTGGTGAGCGAATGGCGCGAAGAAGATAAACGCAACAAACGCTTTTACGTCCTTTCCGTCGCGGGAAAGGAGATCCTCGAGCAACTGCTCGCGGAATGGAAAAGCATCGATTCTTCGCTGAGTCAAATCGTGGGGGGGGAAACCCATGCAACTTATTGAAAGCAATGTACAAAGAAGTGATTGCAGTTTCCAGGCGAGGCTGCGAGAGCCTGCAGCATGTCGGCGCTACCTGGGCGAACATGAAAGAAAAGCCGAACCGGTCGCTTCACATCGGGTACTGGTCCTGATCGCCATCAGCCTTGCGGCGGTCACTGGTCCTCCCATCTTGGACGCGATTGCTTATGCAAGTTCGGCAATAACCCAGACCCTGTTGGAGATTTGCCGGATGGGCTTGGTTGCGTATCCGATTTTCGGGAGGTAAGGAGCCATTATTAAACTTCTCGAGGAGTATTTGAAATCGGTCAGAAGCTGCCTGCCCGAGGCTCAACGGGACGATATCGTCAATGAGCTGTCGGAGAACATCCGCGCGCAGATGGAAGACCAGGAAGCCGAACTGGGCAGGCCGCTCGAAGAGGCCGAGGTCGAGGCCATCCTGAAGCAACACGGCCATCCTTTGCTCGTTGCCAGTCAATATCGCCAGGATCAGCAGAGCGTCGCCTTCGGGCGGCAATGGATCGGGCCAGTCCTATTTCCTTTTTATATCCGGGTGTTGTGGTTCAATCTTGGGCTCACCGCTATCATCATCTTTACCGTCAAGACAGCGCTGGTCGCCACCGGCAAGGCGCTCACGGTTTCCGACACCCTGCCCGCGTTCCTGTATCAATTCCTCATACAGTTTGCAGTGATTACGCTGATTTTTGCTTTCGCGGATCGCCACCTAAGCAAGTTTCCCGATCGCTGGGATCCCCGAGGCTTGAAACACCCCTGGCACCAGGCATTTGCGATACAAACTCGCTGGAAAGGCGCCCGCAGTTCCGATGAGGGCCCCGCTCGGGTATCGACGCTCGATTCGATTGCTCAATTTGTGGCCTTGGGTGTCACCATCGGCTGGCTTCGGGTGGCACAGCATGCTCCGTTCATGATCCTCGGCCCAGCTGCGGCTTTTATCAAGCCAGCTCCAATCTGGCACCAATTCTACTGGCCGATCGTAGCGTTGGCCCTGGCTGGTATGGCGCAGGCGGGCATCAACCTGTTGCGTCCAGATTGGGTGCGACTGCGCACTGTGTATCAACTGTTGAGCAATTTGATGTGGCTGGTCATTGTGTTTTTCCTGCTTCGGGCGGGGAATTGGATGGTGATCCCAGACACGGCAGGTACCAAAGCCGAGGACTATCGCCGCACCATCGTAATCCTTAACCAATATCTCCGGTACACGCTGATTGGTCTCGGCGTGGTCACCGCCTACGCCGCGTTTCGGCATCTCCGCCGATTGTTCCACCATCCGCAAGTGGTCTCTGCCTCACCGGTCCACCGTTGAGGGGTCGGGCCAGGTGGAGCGCCCCGACGTAGGCTGAGATCCTTCGGCTGCCCTCGTCGGGTAGCCTCAGGATGACAAGTTTACGGCGGGATCACGCTCGGTGGCAGAAGATCAAGTGTTGCGCCCCCATTACCGCTGACTCTCTACACGCGGCATTTTTTCTTGGTTTGTAGTCTAATGAGCAGTCGCGCCCGCCGTGCGATCGACTGCCCGAGGAGAACCGTGCATGCCAGCTGCTAGCATCCGTGATCTGACGCTTCGAACTGTGTTTGCCGCCATCGCCTGCGCCACGCTGGCTTTCTGTTCGGCGCGATCCACGGGCGCTCAGACGCGGCCAGACGATACGCTTCACAAGTTGAACGAGTCGGTGGACGCACTGATCCGAAAAGTGTCACCCAGTGTGGTGCAGATTCTGGTCGCGGGCTACGGCACGGTGGAGGAAAACCACGGCAACACCGGCGTCGTCATTGGCAGGCAAAGAGCGATCGGTTCGGGATTTGTAATCGATCCGTCGGGCTACATCATCACGAATGCGCATGTGGTCTCTGGCGCGCAAGTCGTCCAGGTGGTCTTGCCTTCCGGTAACCCGGATGGCTCTTTGCAGGCTCTGCTTTCCACCAAGACGAACATAGTGCCGGCACGGGTCGTCGGTGTGAGCCGCGAAATCGATCTGGCACTCTTGAAAGTGGAAAACGTAAAGCTGGAGGCATTGTCCATCGCGTCTTACCGCAGCTTGCACCAGGGAGAGGTGGTTCTGGCGTTCGGCAGTCCAGAAGGATTGCGCAACACGGTCACACTAGGCGTTATTTCTTCGGTGGCCCGACAGACCGATCCTGATTCGCCGATGGTGTACATTCAGACCGACGCGCCAATCAATCCCGGAAATTCCGGTGGACCGCTCGTGAATGTGGATGGCGCGGTCGTGGGCGTCAACACCTTCATATTGTCGCAGTCGGGCGGCAATGAAGGCCTCGGCTTTGCCATTCCCAGCAGCGTTGTTAACGTGGCGTACCAGCAATTGCGCAAGTTCGGGCACCTGCATCGCGCGCAGATTGGGGTTGGGCTGCAGACGATCACGCCGGTGCTGGCGGCCGCGTTGAATTTGCCGCGCAGCTACGGCGTTATCGTATCGGACGTTTTACCCGATGGGCCAGCTCTCGCTGCGGGTGTCCGCATCGGGGATGTGTTACTCACTATCGACGGTCGCATGGCCGAAAGCATTCCCTACGTGTCCTTTCGCCTGATGTCGATCGATGCTGGAGACAAAGTGCATCTGGAAGTGCTGCGTGGCCAGGACCGGGTGGCGCTGGATGTGCCGGTGATCGAGCATACCGACACTATGGATCAAATCAGCGCTCTCGCCGACCCCGAGAAAAATCTGGTGCGCCCGCTCGGGATCCTGGGGATTGAGATTGACAAAAAAGTTGCGGAAATGGCGCCCGAGCTTCGGGATCCGTTCGGAATCATCGTTGCGGCGCGGTCCAGCGAGGCCGGAGCTGATATTCCACTAAGTACTGGAGATGTGATCCGCACGCTCAATGGGCAGCCGATGACCACGCTGGACCGATTGCGCACGGCGTTGGCCGATCTGAAATCGGGGTCACCGGTCGTGCTGCAAATCCAGCGCGACGACCGGCTACTCTACGTTTCCTTCACCCTGGAACAACCACTTTGAAATCTGGGCGATTGATCTTTGTTAGGATTTATGACGCTGGGTGAGGGGCACAGCTCTCCGTGAGGCTTCGTGTCAATGAAATGGTCGTGTCAGGGGACATCTTGATGGACGACTTTTAGGAGATTTGCTATCCAGCCTCTTCGATTCAACCCGATCCTCAACACCGACAGCTACAAACTGACCCATTGGTGGCAATACCCTCCTAACACTCGGTTTATTTATTCGTATGTCTGCTCGCGCGGCGGCTTTTTTGATCACTCCGAAATGGCCGGGCTGCAGTACATCCTGAAATCGAATTTTGCGGGGAAAGTCTTCACTCCGGAAGATATCGAGGAAGCGGCAAAGTTCGCCAGCCAACATTTCTCCGGAAATCCGAAGTGTTTCAACTACGACGGCTGGAAGAGTTTGTATGCGAAGTACAGCGGGTTTCTGCCATTACGGGTGAAGGCCGTGAAGGAAGGATCGGTGGTTGGCGCCCAGAACGCTATCGTAACGGTGGAGAATACCGACCCTGAATTTTACTGGCTCACCAATTGGGCGGAAACGGTGTTGCTCGAAATTTGGTACCCAATCACCGTGGCCACCCTCAGCCGAGCGATCAAGCAGATTATTGGGGAAGCCCTGGTACGCACCGGCGACTCATCCGGGTTGTCGTTCAAGCTGCACGATTTTGGATTTCGTGGGGTAAGCAGCCGCGAATCCGCCGCCATCGGCGGCGCCGCACACCTGTTCAACTTTCTGGGCACCGACAACCTGCCGGCTATAGAACTCCTGAAGCAATACTATGGCGCCGATATGGCGGGCGTAAGCATTCCTGCTTCTGAGCATTCCACGATCACGGCTTGGGGCCGGGAGCACGAAGCGGATGCCTATGAAAACATTTTGGACCATGTGCCGGAGGGCATCGTTGCTTGTGTGAGCGATTCCTACGACATTTACAACGCGGTTCGCAATTTATGGGGCGGCAAACTACGCGACAAAGTGATGCGGCGAAACGGCACGCTGGTTATTCGCCCGGACAGCGGCGAGGCGGTGTCGGTGCTGGAGGAGCTCTTTAACATCGCCGCGGACAAGTTCGGCTACCAAGTGAATCGTAAAGGCTGGAAGGTTCTGGCCCCACAAGTGCGATTCATTCAGGGCGACGGGGTGAACTACTACACCATCCAGAACATGATCTTCCAGCTCACGCGGCGCGGATGGTCCATGGACAACTGGAGTTTCGGCATGGGCGGCGCGTTGTTGCAGCAGCTAAACCGCGACACATTACGTTTCGCACTGAAATGTTCCGCGATCGATATAAACGGGCAATGGCACGACGTCTACAAGCAGCCGGTAACGGACCCGCGAAAAGATTCCCGCGCCGGGCGCTTTGTGCTGCTAAAAGAGGGCGCCGACTTCGTTACCATAACGCAAAAACCCGGGGAACCGGTCGACGGCGCCGACCAACTCGAAACCGTCATGGAAAATGGAATTCTGCGGCGCGAACAAACCTTGGACCAAATTCGTGCGATCGCGACAAGCTACGACAACTACGAAAAGAAACCTGCGTAAAGACAACCGTCAGATTCTCGCCCGTCGGTTAAAAGAATCTACGTTTGTAACAAAAAGACGATTGTCCCACTGACTTTGTCCTTCCATTCATCGTCTAGTTGCGCGTCTGTAACACGGAGCGCTTACACATGATGCGCGCGTGATCTGGACTCCAGCCTCCCAAGTTGCGCGACACGTCCCTCGATGGAGGTTGTATAGATGCATTCGCGCTTGTCTGAATGGAAAGAGAACTTGCCGAGCGTCAAGCAAGTTCTGGCCATGTTCGTCGCAGCACAACTGCTAATTGCAACGCCGCTTCGCGCACAAACCGATACCGGCACAAACGATGGCAAGACCACCTCGCCGATCAAACACGTCATTGTGATCATCGGTGAAAACCGCACCTTCGATCACCTGTATGCGACGTACAAACCGAAGAGTGGGCAGACCGTCGACAATCTGCTTTCCAAACACATCATCAATGAAGACGGCACCCCCGGTCCCAATTACGCGTACGCGTTGCAGTATTCGGCGGAAGATACCGACACATACAGCAACAGCCCGCAATCGAAGTCTATTTATGAAACATTGCCTCCGCCAGTGACCGGGGGCCCCATCGACATCTGCAAAAACAACGGAATCTGCACCCTGGCCGACGCCACGGCCTCTGAAAACGGCTTGCCAGCCTCTTACTATCCCTTCTTGCTGACCGGCGGAAACGAACAGACCAAGGACGTGCCCGACCAGCGTATCGCAAATGTGAATGACCTTCCTCCAGGTCCCTTCCAGTTGACCTCCAAGACCATGCCCTACGACAGCTATGCTGCCAGTCCGGTGCATCGGTTCTATCAAATGTGGCAGCAACTAGATTGCAACGCCGACTACGCGACCGCTCGCAATAGCAGCGGCTGCAAAGCTGATCTTTTCCCGTGGGTGGAAGTGACCGTCGGAGCCGGCACGAATGGCAAGTCGCAGGCTACCGGGTTCAGCAACTTGTCGACCGGTGAAGGATCGACGTCGATGGGTTTCTACAACATGGCGCAAGGGGACGTTCCCTACTTTAAGTCGCTGTCGGACACCTACGCGACAGCCGACAACTATCACCAAGCCGTCTCCGGTGGAACCGGCGCTAACCACATCATGCTGGGAACGGGCGATGCCATATTCTTCAGTGATTCCAGCGGCAATCCGGCTATGCCACCTCACAATGTTCCGGCAGCGACCTTCGTCGGAACGCTAAACGCCGGCACCGTGGATGAGGTCGAAAATCCCGATCCGCAAATGGGCACCAACAACTGGTATGCCGAAGACGGATACGGCGGCGGGGCCTTCGGCGCAGCGTCTTACGGTGGCGGAAGCTACAGCAATTGCTCCGACGCCACCCAGCCGGGAGTCGCCGCAATCGTTGGCTACCTGGGCAGCCTTCCGCGCAAAGTGAATCCCAACTGCGCGCCGGCCGCATACTACCTGCTGAACAATTACAATCCCGGATACTTCGGGGATGGCAGCAACGCCTACACCGATCCAAATGTGGCGAATACCCCATTCACGATTCCGCCCAGCACCGTCCGCAACATTGGCGATGCCCTGCTGGAAAAGAACGTCACCTTCAAATATTACGGCGACCAGTTCAACTCCTATCTGGGCGACAAGTACCAGATTAACTATGGAGCGGTAGGCGCGACTAGCGACCAGTACTGCAACATTTGCAACTTCCTCCAATACTCGACGTCGATCATGACCGATGCCGCGGTGCGCACCGCAGTTCTGAAGGACACCACCGACCTATACTCGGACATTCAGGCCGGTACGTTGCCAGCGGTATCGTTCGTCAAGCCCAGCGGCTGGGTGGATGGTCACCCGGCGTCATCGAAGTTCAACCTGTTCGAAGGCTTCACGCAGAAGATTGTGGACGCCGTGAAGGCCAACCCCAGTCTCTGGAAGGATACCGCCATCTTCATTACCGTAGACGAAGGCGGCGGTTATTACGATTCGGGTTACGTTCAGCCGTTGGACTTCTTCGGCGACGGAACGCGCATTCCGCTGATCGTGGTATCTCCCTATGCCGTGGGCGGCCACGTGGTGCACGTTTATTACGATCACGTTTCAATTCTCAAGTTCATCGAACGCAATTGGAGCGTACCTCCGATCACCAGCCGCAGCCGCGACAATCTGCCGGAACCCGTCCATGCCCCCGGCAGTACCTATGTGCCGACCAACTCGCCGGCGCTGGGCGATTTGTTCGGGATGTTTGACTTCGAACATCCAAATTTCAACCAGTAGGCCAGACTAAAAACTCGTAGGTTGGTCGCCGGGACGCAGCTCAAGGGCTGCGCCCTCTTTTTTCGAGGCTAGACGCAAGCTGATGGGTTGATAAATCCTGCGCAAAGGTCCGCCCATAACTGGTGAGAACCCAGGTCGCTTCATCCGAGGTGGCCGAAAGACTACCGGCAATGTACGGCAACGCGACCGAGGCGATCGCGGTGTCAAGAACTTCCATGAAGTCGGCAACTTGACAGCCGCCGCGATCAGATAGGGGCTGCAGTCAGGGAACTACACCTGAAGAGGGATCCTCGTTGAGATTTTTTCCTGGCAACTCGTCCTCGCGAACGGACGTGCCGAATCGCACGCGTGTGGTGGAGGGTGGGTTTCAGTTCGATGCTTTCAAGGCTTGGACGGGCGCAACCTCACGGCGCCCGTGGTGCGCTAGATTCCCGCGTAAGTTTGACGGCGGAGAAATTGGCCATTGCCGGGGCGGCCCACGAATTGACCGGCGTCGATGACCGGGCGGCCCCGGGACAGGACCGTTTTCGGCACGCCTTTGATCTGAATGCCCTCGAACATGGAATAATCCACGCGCATGTGGTGCGTCTTCACACTGATCACCTGCTCTTGGTTAGGGTCGAAGACCACCAGATCGGCGTCGGAGCCTATAGCAATCGTGCCTTTTCGAGGGAACAGGCCAAAAAGCTTCGCGGGCGCAGTGGCAACAACTTCCACGAAGCGGTTGGGCGAAAAACGTTTACCGTGTACCCCTCCCGTGTAGATTAAGCTTAACCGATGCTCGATTCCCGGTCCGCCGTTGGGAATTTTAGTGAAGTCATCGATTCCCAGTTCCTTTTGTTCCTTGAAACAGAACGGGCAATGATCGGTGGAAACCACCTGCAGCGTGTCGTGCGTAAGCCCGTGCCAAAGTTTTTCCTGGTGCCATTTTTCGCGCAGCGGTGGAGTGAAAACGTACTTGGCGGCGTCGAAACCAGGCCCATTCATATTTTCGAGCGATAGGTAAAGGTATTGCGGACAGGTTTCGGCGTAGGCAGGCAAGCCACGGTCACGTGCTTCGCGAACTTTCTCGAGTGCATCGTTGCAAGAGAGATGCACGATGTACACTGGGCATCCGGCCATTTCGGCCAACGCAATCGCCCGGGACGTAGCTTCGGCCTCAGCGGTAGTAGGACGCGTAAGCGCATGATATTTCGGCGCGCGTTTTCCCTCAGCCAGTGCCTGCTGAACGATCACGTCGATCGCCCCGCCGTTTTCCGCGTGCATGCAGATCAACCCGGAATGTTTCGCCGCCTGTGACATGGCGCGGAAAATCGAGGCGTCATCGAGCATGAAAACGCCCGGATAAGCCATGAAAAGTTTAAAGCTGGTGACGCCTTCTCGGATCAGATCGGCCATTTCCTCAAGTTGCGCGCTGCCAAGGTCGGTGATGATGCAGTGAAAGGCGTAGTCGATGGTGGCTTTGTCGTGAGCCTTCTTCATCCAGGTGTCAAACGCATGCCGCAGCGTTTGCCCTTTGTACTGGATGGCAAAATCGATCAGCGTGGTAGTACCGCCAAAAGCCGCCGCGATCGTGCCCGTCTGGAAGTCGTCCGCAGACATGGTGCCCCCAAAAGGCATATCGAGGTGAGTGTGGACATCAATGCCGCCGGGCAGCAGCAGATGATTGCTGGCGTCGATGGTCTGCGTAGCGTTTTCCGCCGACAACTGCCCCGCGATGGCAGCGATTTTGCCGCCAGAAATCCCGACATCCGCCAGCGTAGTTTCAATCGCGGTAACGATCGTACCGTTCTTGATGATCGTATCGAATCGCATGCAAGTCTCGATCCTCCGAGGTTTCGGCTGCCGATCAAGAACCTCGATCAGCTCCAGCCCTTGTAGGGGCGCAACAATCCAGCGCCCTAGTTCAGCAAGATTTGAACCCCCGATAGTGCGGCAAAACCTCCCGCTGGTACACTTCCAGGGTTTTTTCCTCTTCCCCACACATCAAATAAATATTAAATTGCGTGACTCCAACGCTGCGCAGAGCTTCCAGCTTCTTCCGATGCTGATCGATAGGCCCAACCAAACAAAAGCGGTCAATCACCTCATCGCTAACGAAATCGGCATTGTCGCTGCCGACTTCGCAATGATGAAGATAATCGTACTTACCACGATCCTTCACAAACGAAGTCAAAGAAGCGGGCAGCTCTTCAGGCTTGTACTTCGAAATCAGATCGACAACGTGATTGGACACCAGCGCCGGGAACCAGCGAACTCTGTCGCGTGCAAGTGCTAAATCGTCCGACGCCCAGACCGGCGCCGCCGCCATCACTTCAATTTTGTTGAAGTCGCGCCCCGCTTCTTTGGCGCCATCCCGAACGAAACCCAAGCACCACGAAATCAAATCGGGATCGGCGAACTGCAAAATGACACCGTCGCCAATGCGCCCGGCAGTGCGCAGAGCCTTCGGTCCATAACCTGCAACCCACACGGGCGGAACTTTCCCGTTCGCCCACGGAAACCGCGCTGCAACACCGTCGTGATCCACCGATTTGCCGGCATTAAGATCGCGAAACGTCTTCACAAAATTTTCCAGGTCTTCCAGCGTGGTGGGCTTCTTACCCAGCACTCGCCGAGAGCTGTCCCCCCGTCCGATGCCCATTTGCATCCGGCCATCAGACAGCAGATTCAAGGTGGCGAACAGGCTCGATGCCACCGTTACGTCGCGCACCGCCGGATTGGTGACGCAAGGACCGAGGTGCATGTTCTTGGTGTTGGCGGCCATCAGCGTAAGCAGCGGAAACGGCTCCATCCAGATAACGTGCGAATCGAAAATCCACCCATGGCGGAAACCGGCAGCTTCGGCTTGGCGCGTCAAACCGACGATCCTCTCGATCGTCAAGTCCGGCTTGATGGTGATGCCAAATTCCATGTGAATTCTCCTGTTAGTCGGCGGCCTGAGCGATCGGCTGCACGCTGTGCATCATGGCGAAATAAACCAGGAAGCTCACGAGGAAACCAACGAACCAAGCGTAATTGTACAAGACGCGCAGCGGCGGAACGGCCAGGCCAACGAAAGCCACTCCAGCTCCTGCCGCCAACGCAGCCAACGCTTGCCAGTGAAAGCCGCTCTGATATTCATACAGTCCATTACGTTGGTAAAGATCGGGCACCAGCAATAGTTTCTTGCGAACGATGAAGTAGTCGCAGATCAACACCCCCGCGATCGGGCCAAGAAATCCAGAATATCCAACTAGCCAGCCAAAAATGTAACTGCCATAGTCAGCCATCAACTTCCACGGCTGCATCACAATCCCCATCAGGCAAGTAATCATTCCGCCGGTACGAAAGCTAATGCGCCGCGGAGAAAGATTCGAGAAGTCGTTCGCGGGAGACACCACGTTGGCGGCCACGTTAACGTTCAGCGTAGCCATTAGCAGCGCGAGCATCGCCAGAACCACAGCGAACGGATTGCCCAGCCGCGACAGCACTGCGACCGGATCCCATAGCGCCTGTCCAAAAATGATGAGGGTCGCCGACGTAACCGCAATTCCAATGAAGGAATAAAACGTCATCGTCGCCGGCAGTCCCAGAGCTTGCCCGACCACCTGGTCGCGTTGGCTCCGCGCATACCGCGTGAAGTCAGGAATGTTCAGCGAAACGGTAGCCCAGAATCCGACCACTCCAGTTAACGATGGAACGAAGAACCGAAAAAACTCTCCGAAACGCTGAAATTTTGACGGCGTAGCAAGCATCGGCCCAAATCCGCCCGCTCGCGATCGAGCCCAAAGCAAAAGGGCAAGTCCAATCAGCAACAGAAACGGCGCCGATACCCCTTGCAAAAACCGAATTGTTTCAATCCCTCGCAAGATCACGATCACATTTAGCAGCCAGAAAAAAAGAAAGCACAGCGCATCCCCGTAGGTCACGTGCGCCCACCTCGGCGCCAGCGCCACGATCATCGCATTGATAGCTTCGCCGCCAATCCAGGTCTGAATCCCGAACCAACCGCACGCTACAAGCGCTCGCAGAATCGCCGGAACGTTTGCGCCAAGCACCCCGAAAGAAGCACGCGCGAACACTGGAAATGGAATCCCATATTGTGCCCCGGCGTGTGCGTTGAGCAGCATCGGGATCAGCACCAAAACGTTGCCTAAGAACACGGTAAAGAGCGCCTGTTTCCAGTTCATCCCCCCGGCAATCATGCCGCTGGCCAGCATATAGGTAGGAATGTTGACGCTCATCGAAATCCAAAGCGCGGCGTAGTTGTAGGTCCGCCAGGTGCGGCGGTCGGTGGGAATGGGAGCTAGATCTTGATTATAAAGCGCGCTGTCCCGAATTGTTTCCGCTGACAGCGCAGCGAAATCGGTCTCCATCATTAGCGATAACCCATCATGGTTTCATCCGTTTGCGCCGAAACAGCATGACCATAGGCAGAAGTGCGCTGCTTTACCTGTGAATGGAACCAGCAAAATTGATTGGGAGAGTCTACTCCGGGCCACTGAGCCCGACAAGGACTCGCGGAGCTCACAGCATCGGCCGTTCAAGCCGGGTAGATCGATTTTTCTTCTGGCTTTCGGCGGCGATTCGCGAGACAGTGTGCGGCACTCCGCATGACTGCGCCATGCAACAGCCGATGACCAGAACAACTCGCGCCAGGAAAGTATGACCTCCAAGCAGATTGACAAAATGTGCGCCCTTCTCTACTTTCTGAGTGCTAGTAAACGATTACCGCCCACCACGGCCCGTCCAGGGATTGCTTGCGGCCATGGAAAGGAACCCATTTGATGCTGCCACTGGCGATGTTTGCGTCCACCCGGTTGGTGCACCTGTCCGCAATCGATTTCGCCATCATCATCTTTTATTTTGCATTGGTTTTAACCATCGGCTTCTACTTGCGTGGCCGGGCCAATACCGGCGAAGACTTTTTCATGGCTGGCCGCGAGATGACCGCATGGGTCGCCGGCCTAAGCTTTCTCTCCGCGAATTTAGGGGCCCTGGAATTAATGGGTTGGGCGGGTTCGGCGTATCAATACGGTATTTTGGCCACCCACTGGTATTGGATCGGCGCTATCCCAGCGATGCTCTTCCTCGCGCTGGTGATGATGCCGTTTTACTACATCTCCAAAACGCATTCCGTCCCCGGATATCTGAAATTGCGTTTCGGAGAATCCAGCCGCGCTCTCTCCGCAGTCTCCTTCGCGTTCATGACCGTGCTCATGAGCGGCGTCAATATGTTCGCCATGGCCAAGGTCATGCAAATCGTGCTGGGCTGGGACATCAATTTCAGCATCTGGGTTTCCTCGCTGACGGTAGGCGTATACGTAGCGCTAGGCGGCTTGCGATCGGCCATCTTCAACGAAGTCCTGCAATTTTTCCTCATCTGGGCCGGCGCTCTACTGATTCCTATTCTCGGTCTGTACGAAGCCGGCGGCTGGAGCAATTTGAAAGTGTTGATCGCCCAGCGCGCGTCGGAACAATATGTGCACCTCTGGTCCACGCTCGGTACCTTTAGCGGCAACCCGATGGGCATCAACTGGGTTGGCATTGTGTTCGGCTTGGGCGCCGTAATTTCTATGGGCTATTGGACCACGGACTTTCTCGTCGTCCAGCGCATTCTAGCCGCCAAAGATATCCGCAGCGCGGAGATGGCTCCAATCATCGGAGCAGGCTTAAAGATGGCGGTTCCACTCATCGTGATCTTGCCCGGACTTCTTGGATTAGCCGTGCTCCCGATGAAACTGACCGGCGAATCTGGCGCCGCGGCCGCTGGCTTGCATAGCTACAACGACGTTCTTCCGCTGATGCTAGCCCGCTACTGCGGACCAGGTCTGCTCGGCCTCGGCATCACCGCGCTGATCGCCGGCTTCATGTCCGGCATGGCCGGCAACGTCAGCGCCTTCACGACCGTTTGGACCTACGACATCTACCGCCCATTTATCAACAGTAAGGGAACCGATCATCACTACGTGAACATGGGCCGCTGGACCACGGTGATCGGCGTACTGGTCAGCGTGGGCACAGCGTATCTGGTTATGCAGTTCGCCAGCATCATGGATTATGTCCAGGCGCTGTTCAGTTTCTTCATCGCTCCCCTGTTCGGCACGGTCGTTCTCGGAATGCTCTGGAAGCGTGCCACCGGTCCCGCCGGTTTCTGGGGATTGCTGTGTGGTACGGCTTCGTCGATTGGCATGTGGACGTGGGTGAAGATTGATCCCTCCGCGCTCCGCTATGTGGCGCTGTCCCCGAACGCCAAAGGACTCGCGCAAGACATGTTTCAGGCCCTGTGGTCTTTCCTAGTCTGCGTGATTGTAACCGTAGTTGTGAGCTACGCGACGAAACCCAAGACCGATGCGGAATTGGAAGGCCTAGTCATGGGCTTGACGGAGATTCCGTCGGTCGGCGATTTGCCCTTCTATGAGAAGCCGAAGTTCTGGGCGGGCCTGGTGGCAGCAGTTTTTGTGGTTCTGAACATTATTTTCTGGTAGAAGTTCTCGCAAAGCTTCTGGTAGACGTTTGCATAAAATACAGGCGGTGACGGTATGCACGATGAAGGAGGCGTTTCTATTTGGTTTTTTATCGGCGTTTCCCTGCTAGTCAACGGCATTTTGATTACCGCAGCCGGGGTCTGGGAGGTGCTCCATCCACCCGAGAATCCGGTAGTGCTATTCCACCTGCACGCCAACGTTTGGTGGGGCGCGATCCTGCTGGTAGTCGGCTTAGGTTATTGTTTGCAGTTCGCCCCCGGACGCAAGAAGTCCTAATCTCTCAGTACTTGGCTATCACACCGGTAGGGGTACAGCGCTGCTGCGCCCCGAGCGCTGTCATCCGGTGCCCACCCGACGAGGATAGGCCAAGTACCTCAACTTCTACCCCACTACCCAAGCTACGGCCGCCGGCCAAATGATCACGATTTACCGGGCCGGATACTGCTTGCCCCGCTGCGTCCGCGAATTGAACACCTCAAAACTCCCGTCAACATTCGCCGTCAACTTCAAATAATTCCCCGCATCCGGTCCTTGCGGATTCGCAATGAATTCCGGTGCAACATTGTGCGCGCTGCCGCCCTCTTCGGAAAAATGCAGCTGCCACAAATCCTCCAGGTGCGGCGAAGACTTGATAATGTCCCAGGTCGACGGCGTCCCCCCCTTCTTCGCGCCATTGTCCATGATGGCCACCCGCGGCGCGATGCCGTGCACCAACGCGGGACTGCTGCTTTGCTGCCAGCCGTGGTGCGATACGATGTAAATGTCGATCTTTCCCAGCTTGTTCACCGGGCACATCAGTTGCATTTCCTTGTCCCAGGTAAGATCGCCAAGATCCAGAATCTTCAGCTTGCCAAAAGTAATCAGCGTCCCCAGAGAACGCGGATTTTCCGTCTGGTCGCCGGCACGCTCTTCAGATTCCTTGCAGCTCGCGTTCTGCTCGCCCGCGGCAGGCAAAGGTTTCGCGATCAGCGCGCCATCGGAGCTGACCACCGTCCCGTCGATTCCCTTCAGGGGGAGTTGGTCGCCCGGCTTGAGCGTAAGCCGCTTGTATTTACCTGTCGCCAAAACCTCCTGATACGCCTGCCAGTCTTGCAGCGTAGGCACATCACCAACCTCCCGATTGTCTCCATGGTCGATGAAAGTCCCAATCGGAATTCGCGCCACGAGCTGCGGCACCCCGCCGACATGGTCTTCGTGGAAGTGCGTAATCAACACGTAATCGATCTTCGCGACGCCCGCATCCTTAGCCGCTGCCACGATGCGATCCGCGTCCCGGCCATTATTTCCAGTCCAGCCCGTGTCGATCAACAGCGATTGGCCGGCGGGCGTAACAAACAAGGTAGCCTGCCCTCCCTCCACATCCACAAAGTAGATCTTCAAATCGGGAGAAGCCGCTGGGCCAGCCACCCCAGCTGAGGCGGCAGAGCAGCTGGATAGCATCGTGGCCGTCACGATTTTGAAGAATTTTGAATGCCTTCGCACAAACAGTCCTAAGGCCGAAATCGGCACGTAAAAACCTCCTTATGCGTGGCCCGGAATTTTCGTCTCGGCGGACCCACTTCCATACCACAGTGAGATCATCATCCGATTCGCAACCCCGGTCAAGGAACCGGGTCAATGGCCCGACGTAGCGCAGGGCGAAGTCTGCCGGAGCACCGCGGGTCTTGCGACCCACAAAACGATGTGTGTTCGTGGGCCAGAACAAGAGACATGGCTTGAGTCGAGCTGGGTCACGCTGAGGCGCTCGAACGATTGCGTCCGGCGATTGTCTGGCTTCGCTGCAGCAGCAAGCATCGCAGACGCAGCATTCTTGCCGGTGCTGACTACTGCACAGGCAGGAGTGCCTGTGCTACCTTTTCGGCGGCAGACTTCCATGATGGCGCAACACTTCTGAAACATGGAAACGTAAGAGTAGGCGAATGACACCGTTCGACGTCCGAAAAAGTATGAGGGAAATTTAGTGCATTTATCATGGCGGTCCGTGTTTCTGTGTCTCGCTTTGCTTACGGCCGGTGGCTCGGCTCTCAATGCGCAGGTTCCGGCCAGGCACAAAACCCAACACATCATCTTCGTGATGACCGATGGCTTTCGGTGGCAGGAAATGTTTGAGGGCGCGGAAGCCTCGTTGATGAACAAGCAGAATGGCAAGGTGAAAGATGCGGCGGCGCTCAAGAAGGCCTACTGGCGGCAAAATGTTGAGGAACGCCGCGAAGCGCTGATGCCTTTCGTATGGGAGGTGATGGCGAAACAGGGACAACTCTTCGGTAATCGCGACAAAGGCTCGGACGCCTTTGTTACCAATGGAATGTTCTTTTCTTATCCTGGATACAACGAGACCTTGTGCGGTTACCCCGACCCGCGCATCCACAGCAACGACAAGGTGCCTAATCCCAACGTAACGGTGCTGGAGTGGCTCAAGAATCGGCCCTCTTTCCAAGGTGAAATTGGAGTGTTTGGCGCGTGGGACGTAATCGCATCCGTATTTAACCCGGAACGATCGAAGCTCACCGCGAATGCCGGTTGGGACGCCTTCACCATGGTTCCGTCCACCGCGAAGCTCGATTTGGTGAATAGCCTGAAAGCGGAAACTCCTCGTGTCTGGGACGACGAGCCGTTTGATGCGATTCCCTTTTATACCGCCGTCGAATATTTGAAAGAGAAAAAGCCCAGGATTCTTTATCTTTCGCTCGGCGAGACCGACGACTGGGCTCACGGCGGACAATATGTGGAATATCTGGACTCGGCGCACCGTGTGGACGCATATCTAAAACAACTGTGGGAACTGGCGCAGTCCCTGCCGGAATATCATGGCAACACCACTCTGATTTTCTCGCCCGACCATGGGCGCGGCAAATCGCCGCACAAATGGAAGGATCACGGTCACCAAATTCCCGGTTCGAAATATATCTGGATGGTGTTCCTTGGTCCGGACACGCCGCCGCTGGGGGAACGATCGAAGGTTCCCGCAGTGACGCAAAACCAAATCGCAGCGACGTTGGCGGCATTTCTCGGCGAAGACTACACCGCCGATGTTCCCAAAGCCGGTAAACCCATCGTCGACGTGCTACCGCACTAGCGCCGCGCCGCTGCAGGGCCCAAAGCTTGTCCAAGGAACCCCGCCAGGGAGAATTCTCCGAACCTCGATTCCCTCCGCGCTGCCCCCGCCTCCAAGCCCTGCTAAGCTAGTGAACCCTGTTTAAGCGCGTAACTGCGGCACCGTTCGCTGCGAACTCGGCGTCCTTTGTGTTCATTCTTGTTTTTTCAACTGCATAATACCCCCGACAACCTTGACGAACCATCCGGCACTGTGTAGCCTCGCCCCGGGTCGGCGCTTTTATCCGCGCTTTGGTCGCCCCTAAATTGGAGAAAACAATGTACGCAGCACACCCGCCAAGCCGGCTTCGGTGCGCGACCAGAATCGCCCTTCCGCTCGCCCTATTTCTAGCCGGGCTTCCGCTCGCCAGCGCACGCCCGCAAGCGAATACCTCCCCGAGGTTTCACATCAACTCAAAACGCCTGCAAAGCACGTTAGAAAAGCTGAGCGAATTCGGCAAAAATCCCGAAGGTGGTGTAACCCGCCTAGGCTTCTCCGAAACGGAATTAGCCGCTCGCGAATATGTAATCACCCTGATGAAACAAGCCGACCTCGAAATCCATGTAGATCCCGTCGGAAACATCTTCGGGTCCCGCCCAGGCACAGGAAAATTACCTATCCTCCTCTTCGGCTCGCACATCGACTCCGTCCTGCACGGCGGCAATTTCGATGGCGACTTGGGCAGCCTGGGCGCCATAGAAGTCATTCATGCCCTGAACGAGCAAAACGCAAAAACCCGCCATCCGCTGGAAGTAGTCATCTGGACCAATGAGGAAGGCAACCACTTCGGCCTGACTACCCTAGGCTCCGGCGTAGCGGCAGGTCAATTAGGTCCGGAAATCCTAGACCGCAAAGACGACCAAGGCCTGACCCTAGCCGACTGGCTTCGCCGCTATGGCCAAGACCCCGCTCACCTAGCCGACGCCCGCATCCAGCCCGGCACTCTAGCCGCCTTCGTAGAACTGCACATCGAGCAAGGCCCCAACCTCGAAGAGAACAAAATCCCGATAGGCGTAGTTCAGGGCATCGTAGGCCTAAAGCGCTGGATGTGCGTAGCCTTCGGCTTCGCCAACCACGCCGGCACCACCCCGATGAACCGCCGCAAAGACGCCCTGGCCGCAGCCTCCAAAGAAGTCCTAGCGGTGCGCGAAGCAGTCCGCGCCGAACCCGGGCGCCAGGTAGGCACAGTAGGTTTCGTAAAGGTCGAACCCGGCGCCGTCAACGTAATCCCAGGCCGCGCCCAATTCCCCGTGGAGTTACGCGACCTCGACCCCGCAGTAATCGACCGCATGTGGCAACACCTCCAGGAAAGATTCAAGCAGATCGATAACGAAGAAAATGTGGAAACAACCTGCACCCCACTGGACGACGCCGAACCTGCGGCCGCCGACCCAGCCGTAAAGAGCGCCATCTACGACGCGGCCAAGTCCCTAAACCTCCCCACCATGGATCTACCGAGCGGCGCCGTCCAGGACGCCCAAAAAATCGCCAAGATCGCCCCCATGGGCATGATCTTCGTCCCCAGCCATGACGGCATCAGCCACTCCCCCAAGGAATTCACATCGTGGTCAGACGCCGCCAACGGCGTCGAGGTCCTCTACCGCACGATCTTATTATTGGACAATCAACTAAATCCAAACTGACTTCAGGCAGGGACGCGCTTGCTGCAGGAAGCGATATCCGCGTCGCCCTTATCGGGCGGTGACGGTTCTCTCCGGTATGACCCGGCTTCGTTCCAAAAGCGGCACCGCATTCTCGATTTGCCGTTGAATCAGAGAAACGAAGCCAAATTTTCCAGGCTAATGGCAATCCAGGTATGGTTCGGGTCCAGTGTCTTTTCGCGAATGGCGAGGGCCCGCTCGAGCGAAGCCTGCCTCCACAAACCTCTTGAGATCACGCTGACATAAGCCCAGGCGGTTTAGGGTTGTGGAGACTTCCAGGCTTGTCAGCCCCTTCGATCCGATTACCTTCGCTGCGATCTCCGGCACCCTTGCAGCGGTCGCGTTTCTTGCCTGCTACTTTCCTGCCCGGCGCGCGACTCGCGTTGATCCCCTGGTAGCTTTGCGCGAAGAATAATGGACGTAAAGCCGTCGACACCAGCCGGGATCAAACTAGCCTACTGACAAAGGGTCGCGCCAGCTCTCGACAAGCCAACGTACCCGCTTCACGCAGCGTAGCGCTTGCGAGAGGGTAATCGCGTGACCTTACTGCGCTTGGATCGCGGATTTGAGGAGAACAATATCTGCGGATCGGCTGCCGCGCGCAGCGGCGAGGGTTTTGCCATCGCCGGACCAAGAGAAATTGGAGATAAAGCCGGACGTGAAGTGGGTGAGCTGCTTTGGTGGGCCGCCATTTAAAAGTTGGCGCCACGCGTCGGAAATTCCTCCCCGTGTGACTGGGTAATCGATTGCCCTACTATCGGGCGACCATACGGGGATGCCGCCTCCGATCATGCGTTCAAAGGAATGGACGACCGGGCCACCGTTGATCGAGGACGTGATAAATCGGACGCGGGAACCGAGATTATTTGAATCTTGCCATAGATACAGGACCGACTGGCCCTCGGGAGAGATTTGGGCCGCGCCCATTGCCGAACCCGGAAGCTGGACTTGCTGAACTCGTCCGCCGTTGATGGAAACCCGATAAATGGCGGGAGGTTCGTCACCGCGGAACGTGACCCACTGGCCGTCGGGCGAGCAGAGCGGCACGCCAATCGATCTTGCTGGCGCCAGCGGGGTGGGATTGGCGCCATTGGCGTCGACGCGCCATATGCCAGACTGGTCTCCTTCGAGTCTTTGAAAGACGACATGTTTGCCGTCGCCGCAGCCGGAGGCAAAGCGGGCGTGCTGATCCGTGCCGGCGATCAAAGCGCGGTCGGAGCCGTCGGCGGAGATGGAGAAAACCTCGCCGGCGTCGGTTACAAAGACGAAACGATCCTTTCCCAGTGAAGTAACGCCGGCAATGGGCGAGCCACCCGCGGTGACTTGTTTGGCGCGAGATGAATCTCCGTTGGGCAGGACCCAGAGATCGGAGACGCGATTATTTTCGATGGCGGCCACCGAGGAGCCGTCGCGGGAAAGATCGAGCCAAACCAGGCTGTAGTTGGTGAGATCGTTGGAGAGGCGATGCGCTTCGCCCGAGGGAAAGCTCACGGTCCAAATCTGGCCGCGGCTGGCGGCGCCACGTTCGCGGATGACAACGAGCAATGCGCTACCGTCGGGAAGCCATACGGGCTGACCGAGATCTTCGTGCGTCGTGTAGAGCACCCGCGCGGAGCCATCGGAGGGCGAAACCGCATACAACGTCTGGCGATTCGACGATTCGTATAGCGTGTACACGATGCTTTTTCCGTCGGGAGACCATGCCGGGCGTAGCATCGCCGCGGGAGTCGCGCTGCCTGGTTTGTCGAGCAACATGCGTTCGCCGCTTCCGTCGGTGTTGGCGAGCAGCAAGCCGACGTGCCCCTTTTCGGGAGCGCCACGGAGGAAGGCGAATCGTTTGCCTCCGGGCGCAAAGCTGGGCCCGGTATCGATGTCCCGAATGATCTGCGCGGGAGTGCCGCCGAGGACCGGCATCTTGTAGAGAGAGCTGAAGAAATTGTTTTCCTTACTGGAAGCGGTGAAAAAGATGTACTGGCCGTCGGGGGAAAACGTAACGCCGTAGTAGGTGATGATCTCGGGAGGAATCACCGAGACGTCGCTGCCGGTGGAGACCTGGCGGACCATGAGATTTTGCTTTTCGCCGTCACGGAGAACGTAGACGACGTACTGTCCGTCTGGAGAGATGGCGACACCGCTGGCTTTTCCGGTTTGGGTGAGCTTGCTGATTTCCATGTCGTGGAGATTCAGCGGAGCTCTACGGTTGAAGAGTTTGTATGCGGCGGAGGATGCGCCGATGACAACGAGGAGTGCGGCGGCGATTCCGATCGCGAGAGCCTTGTAACTTTTGGGGGCGGCGGGCGAGATGGCGCTGGCGGCCGGCGGCGCTCCGCTGGAATGTGTGGCAAGAGGAGCGGGCGTTACCGAGGAAACGGACGGGATTGTGGGGATAGCGCTGCCCGACGCTGGGCCGGGGCCCACGTCGAGCGAATGCCCGGCGGCGTTGGTCGCATCGGAGATTCGAACGCGGCCGGAGCTGGTGTCGCGCTGCAGGCGTTTCAAGTCCGCGCGCATGTCGGCGGCGTGCTGGTAGCGCAGGTTTCGATCCTTCTCGAGGGCTTTGCCAATGATGCGCTCGAAATCGGCTGGAAGATCGGGGTCGAGCCGAGTGGGTGGCGTTGGCTGGCGGTTGAGGATGGCATCAAAGATGTCAGCGGTGCTGTCGCCGCGGAAGGGGAGCTGCCGGGTGGCCATCTCGTAGAGCACCGCGCCGAAGGAGAACAGGTCGGTGCGGGCGTCCAAATCCTTGGCTCGAGCTTGCTCGGGGGACATGTAGGCGACAGTGCCGAGGGTGCTGCCGGGGCTGGTGAGTTGGTCCGTGTCGGCGCCTTGGGTGGCGAGGGTTTCGCCAGCGGAGGGTTCGGAGCGGGCGCCGGAGACCTTGGCGAGACCGAAGTCGAGGATTTTGGCTTGACCGCGCGAGGTGATGAAAATGTTGGCGGGTTTGATATCCCGGTGGACGATGCTTTTGGAGTGGGCGGCGTCGAGAGCGTCGGCGATGTCGACGGCAATTTCGAGGAGCGAATCGAGTTCGAAAGGGCGGCGGGAGATGGCGTGCTTGAGGGTTTCGCCTTCCAGGCACTCCATAGCGATGAACGCTTTGCCGTCTTCTTCGCCGATGTCGTAAATAGTGCAGATGTTGGAGTGATTGAGGGCGGAGGCTGCTTGGGCTTCACGTTGGAAGCGACTGAGAGCCTGGGGATCTCTTGAGACAGCGTCTGGAAGGAATTTCAGGGCTACGAAACGTTTAAGACGAGTGTCTTCAGCTTTGAAGACGATACCCATGCCGCCCCCACCGAGCCTTTCTAGGATGCGGTAATGGGAAATGGTTTGACCAATGGAGACTGGGGCTTCAGGCATGTGCGCGCATTTTAAAGAGCGGACAGAGGTAAGTCAACGAACGCGTTGACGCGAACGCATGACGCTTCCAGGCCAGCATAACTAAACAGGCATTGCAGCCGCGTACCGGATGCGGTCGGTTGAGGCCTGACTCAGGAACCAGGAAGCGCCGATGCTAGTGGCGAAATTCGAATAGGTAGAGTGCGCTGTGTCGACGGTGAGCAGTTAGCACTCGCAGTTAAGATGCGCGCTAAACCAATGGTTTACGAGGGTTTAGATTTTGGCTGGGAGGCCTGGACTCGAACCAGGATAGCCAGAGTCAGAGTCTGGAGTCCTACCAATTGGACGACCTCCCAGTTGAAAAAAAATTAAGCGGTTAGCTGTTTGCGAGGACGCCTCTGAGGGATGATTTTCACTATATTTTCACCACTGGGAACCAGATTTTCCGGCGCATCGCTGCCACCACGTATTCCGTGTCAATGATGTGGTATCGGTCAAAACCTCGCTTGTTTTGTGCCCGGAAATCTTCATCGCAACCTTTTCATTACGCCCGGCCTGTTTAGGTTCTTGATGGGTCCGACCGGCGAAGATCGTGAATTATGAAAACAGTGTAGCGTGGGTCCGGTTTTCCTTCAACCTGGCGTTCCAAGTTTCGCGGCGACGCAAGCCTTGGGCCGGCTTTTCGCAGATTCGTATTGTCGAATACCAGTCCGGTTTTCAGTTTGGTTCTCTCTAGCTCCTCACCAAGACATCAGGCATAGACCAGTCCGAGGGCGCAAGATTGGTATTGTCCCGGCGAGTTTCACACACGACGATCCCAAGGAAACGCTGGGTCATTATGGATGTATTATCCGGTCGGCGCGCCGCCACAAATAAAGGTCGGTGATGTGTTTTCAATCCCTCCGGGCACCTTAGTGAATAACAGAATCGTTGCATTCGTTAGCCCACTGGTCGGAATGAAAGGCAAGCGTATCGTGATCGACCTATAACATAGCTACGATTTTGTTGAGTCGGCGGGAACCATTTGGCCCTTTCGCATGGTGAATTGTTCGCCGCTCCAGCTGATGCGATTGGAGGCGAAGCTGGCAAGCCAAACTGCGAAATAAATGGCGTCACGGAACGGAACCAGCCAGAACCTCCGGCGCAGCACTTGGTCGCATACGCCCCAAACGCCTACTGTCCAGGCCATTGCTAAGCGGAGAATCAGGTAGGCCAGCAGGTACGCTGCGGCGATCCACTTCGCCGGAGCTATCAGTGCGGCTAACAGCGCCCACGGCAGACCATGAGTAAAGATCAATCCTAGATACGAGATTGGACGGCAAAGACGGACCGTACGGGCCCAGCGCACTTGATGGTTCCAGAATCCGCGGGGCGTCTGCGCGGGATACATGGTCCACACCGGCTCGCGGGAGAGCAATACTTCGCCACCGGCCTTGGCGATGCGACGGCCCAGTTCGTAATCATCGGAGTGCATGTTGGCGATGGCCTGGAAGCCGCCGATCTGGGCGACCCGCTGCTTGGTCGTCACGATCGACGCGCCTAAGGCAAACTTCATTCCTTCCATCCATTCCGCGACTAGCACGCCTGCAAAGAAATCACTGGATGCGCCGACGGCCTCGAGTTCCGCGCCGAGATTGTTTTCGGTGATGCCCCGATAAAATGAGGTTACCGCGCCTGTCTTCGCGTCGGCGAAAGGCGCGATCACCTCGCGCAAATAGTTCGGCCCTACGCGAACGTCGCCATCCGTCAAGACCAGGATTTCGTAGCGAGCGTTGCGCGCCAGCTCGATCAAATTATTGACCTTGCGGTTTGCGCCGACCTGCGCGGCGCCGGTGACCAAGCGAATAGGAATCGTTGGAAACTCGGCCGCCAGGCGATGGATCAAAGGGACGGCGGGATCGTCGTTGTCATTAGCGGCGAACAGAATCTCGTACGCGGGATAGTCCTGCCGGCAAAAGCTCGAGAAATTTTCGTAGCAAGCGAAATCTACGCCTTTGACGGGCTTCAACAGACTAACCGGCGGAGTATGCGCCGGAAGCGCGCGAGAGCGTTCGCGCCGGAAGAAACGCAACGCGGCGAGCATGGCCGTAACGTAGTAGGCCAGCGGCGCCGCGGCGATCAGCAGTATTGCTTCTCTCCAACTTGCGTGCATTCAGCTCCAAACTACTTCGGAGGTTCGCTCCGCGGTGAACTCCCTCGTAAGGCGATCCGGCCACCGCCAGCCAACTTATAAGGAATATTGCGCCAGACGGCGCGCTGTCCGCCATAGCTGGCGCACCACACAAGAAACCCCAACAAGTCTCGCAGGAGATACAACCATGGCGCTCGCAGGCAAACCGGATCGCGCGTTACGCCCCAACCAATCACCCAACTTTCGATCAGGCGATTGGCAATCGCGATCGCGAAAAGCGCGACTCCCAACAAGGTGTGCCCCAGCGCAACAGCAGCAAGAAGTCCCAGGATTCCATAGGGAATTGCAAAGATGAGACCGCTGCCCAGGTGTCCCCACGGCCTCGACCATCGCGTGGACTTGGCCCAGCGCAATTCGTGTTCCCACACTCGCCGGAGGGTCAGAGGCGATATGACGTGGTCGATCACATGTCCGGAAAGCACCACGCGATAACGGGCCTTCTCGATCAGGTTCCCGATAACGAAGTCGTTGGCAAAGTATTCACCCAGGACGGTGTAGCCGCCGATCTTTTCCAGCGCGTCTCGGCGCACCACGATCGTCGGCCCCAAGCCAAACTTCATCCCTTCGAGCAAGTTTGCGGTGACAACGCCCGCCGTCATCTCCACCGACATGCCGATGGCGTGCACCGCCGACCAGAATCTTGCCACATTTTTTCCACGATAGACGCAGGTGAGCATGCCGACGTCGGGTTCAAGCAGGGGCGCAACAACCTCCCGCAGATAATTTGGCTGCACCTCCACGTCGCTATCGCTGGTTACCAGAAAGTCGTGCGCGGCCAATTCCGTCATTTTGTAGAATGAGTATGCCGGCGGGTTTGGCCACGGCGGAGGCCCGGTCACGACAATTCGCGTGCGAATCTGCGGATACCTCGAGCACACTTCGCGGACGACCGCGAGCGCCTGGTTATCCTCGGTGGCGGCCGCGAAAAGGATTTCGTACTCCGGATAGTCCAGGTGAAAAAAGCTTTCGATATTTTCCTTCAGCCTCGCTTCGAGCCCATGAACGGGCTTCAGCAGCGAGACGGGAGGCAATGATTTGATCTTCGCGGCCGCCACCCGTTGCCGCCGGGCATCGCGGTGAAACTTTGCAGCACCTAGAGTGGCCAGCACCAGAAACACGCCGGAAGAGAGTGCGCCGGCAATGGCCATGCCGAGGAAAATGTAAGCGAGCCACACGCCGCTCAGTCCCCACGCCGCGCTTGATTACGTTTGTTCCGATGACAGGACATCTCGGTCCATCGAGTCATTAAGAAAATGATAGTCCATGCAGCGATGTGGGTCGAGTAGGCCTGGTAGCGCCGAGATCCTGCCAGCTCCCAGGGACGGGCAAACACTCCGGCATGTTAAACTTTCTTTAGTATGTGTCGGTATTCCGTGAGGTTTCGCATTTACCTAGAAAAAGGCCCGCAGCTGGCATGACCATCTCCTCCAGCCAGCGCCTCTGGCCTTCCCTCGGCGCAATTTTTCTTCTATGGCTGGCTATTTTCGTGCCGGGACTGCCGCACCCTTCCCTTTTTGACGATGCGGACGGCGCTCACGCCGAAGCCGGGCGCGAGATGCTTACGCGTCACGACTGGGTTACTCTCCACGAAAACGGCATTCGCTATCTGGAAAAAGCACCCTTTCCCTACTGGGGCATGGCCGTGAGTTTTCGTCTTTTTGGCGTCAGCGAAACGTCGGCCCGCCTGGCGCAAGGTCTCGGCATTTTGTGTTTGGGACTGCTGCTATTCCAAATGGGCCGACGATTTCTTTCCGATGAAGCGGGATTGTGGGCCGGAGTCGTTTGTATCACTTCCTTCGGGCCTTATCTTTTCACGCGCATTCTGATACCGGATTTGCTGGTCGGCTTGTGGATCGGGCTCGGTCTTTACTTTTTTCTGGAAGGGTGGCAAGAGCGGCAACCGAGCGTGTGGTCGTGTTGGGGATTGGCCGTAACGGCCGCGCTGAATGTGCTTACCAAAGGCCTGATCGGGCTGGTGTTTCCAGCAGCGATCATTTTTGTTTTCTTGTTGCTGGTCGGCGACCTTCGCCACCTCCTGAAAATGCGGCTGATCTCCAGCGCCTTTATTTTTCTGATGGTCGCCGCTCCGTGGCACGTGCTGGCCGTTTTGCGTAATCCTCCGGCCGGAGAAGCCAAAGGATTTCTCTGGTTCTATTTCGTGAACGAACATTTTCTGCGCTATATCGGTAAGCGGTATCCAGCCGACTACGGGACATTTCCCCTCCTTCTGTTCTGGGGCATGATTCTGGTTTGGTTGCTGCCTTGGAGCGCCTTTCTAGCGCAAGCGGTGCGGCAAGTGCGTTTGCGTCTGCTTAGAACCGCTGACACTCGCAAGTCTCCTGAGGCCGCTCTGCTGCTGTTTTTCGTGTGGGCCATCGTTATTTTGCTTTTCTTCAGCTTTTCCACGCGCCAAGAATACTACCTGTCGCCCGCGCTTCCCGGGCTCGCCCTCCTCCTCGGCAATTGGTTGGCGCGAGAATCGCAGTCCGCCTACGGCAGCGATATCGCCAAGTCGGGACGCATCTCCGCGGCGGTGTTTCTGGTCGTTGGTCTGATTATCTTCGCGTTAACCTTTACGCTGGCGCTGATTTCTCACGCTCCGGCGCCCGGCATGGAACTCGCGGACCTCCTCAGCAAGAACACCGACGCCTATATACTTTCGTTAGGCCATTTTCTCGATCTCACCGGCAACGCCATGAGTTTGTTCCGCGGACCGCTCATCGGCACCGCGGTTGCCTTCCTGTTCGGCAGCGGCCTGAACTGGTTGCTGCGGCGCCGCGGGTTGCCACGCGCGGCAAATTGGTCACTGGCGCTAATGATGTGCCTGTTCATCGAGTGCGCACACGTCGCGCTCGGCGTATTTGCCCCGGTCCTTGGCTCCAAACCGCTGGCCATGGCCATTCAGCGCGACCTTCAACCGGCCGACCAGATCGTGTGCGACGGCGAGTATGCCAACGCCTCCTCCGTCAACTTCTATACCGGACGCCAGATGTTGATTTTCAATGGTCGGATTAATGGCCTCTGGAATGGGTCATTGTTTCCGGATGCCGCGCAAATCTTCATTGACGACGCCCGGCTAGCTCAAGCTTGGGTCGGCGCCGACAAGATTTACTTCGTAACCGGGGAAGACGACCGTCGTGCTTATCTTAATAAGCTGGGTCCCACCTATGAGTTAGCCAGGTCTGGCGGGAAGGTGGTCTTCACCAACCGAGCTCCGGTAGGCAACACCGGGGTGCGTTAGCGCAGCCAATTCCAAGGTCGGTGCTCTAGCTTAGAGCTACCAGCGCCACACCGGCGGAGACCAGGGCCACGCCAGCCCACCGGCCCGGGCTAATCTGTTCTCCGAGGAAGTACTTTGCGGCTAAAGTCCCAAAGACATAAGGGTTTAGTGCCGAGGCCGGGATCACCAGGCTGATGGGCTCCCACGAAAGTAGCAGCAGCAACAAGTAAAAGGATGCGGCCAGCAACGGTAGGCCGCACCAAAACCACCCATTGCGCAGGGCGCGCCCCAGGAACTGCAGAATCTCTCTGGGACGGAACCGCGTGGGCTCGCCGGTCAGCTTCATGGCGTGGGTAATCACGATCTCGCCGCCGGTGCTGCATAAGACGAACAGGGTAAAAGCTAAGACACTCCGCATCATGCGGCTACCCGAGCGATGGCCTCGGTGGTCCGCGGCTTGGTGAGGCCCACCAGCAGTACACCTAAGCAGATCAACAAGACCCCAAGCCACCTCCGCGAAGAAACGCTCTCGTGCAGAAACAGGACTGCCAATAGAGTTAGCAGCGCGTAGCCGAAGGCACCTGCGGGCATCACGTAGCTGTAGTCCGCCCAACTCATCAGCATCATGTAGCTGACAGTAAAGCCGATAAGGAAGAGAATGGCGATCCAGATGGTGCCGCTCGTTACGGTTAGCAGGAAGGCGTGTTGCAGGCCTGGGAGTGAAAGCTGGACGGCGCCGATTTTGGTCATGCCGCGCTTGAGCATCAGATCGCCGGCGTTGGCGCAGGCAACCATGGCAAGGATCATGACGAAAGTCTTGATCCGGAGCCGCAATTCTCGTTTCATTCGATTAGTTTACTGGGGATGCGGTCGTTCTCGTAGCGGGATCAAACAGCCCTCAGCTGCTCAAGCCGACTGCACCGTGATCTTGGCGGCACGGCTTTAGCCGTGCCCTCGCGTTGCTGTGCACAGACGGGAGTGCCTGTGCTACTTAATCGTTTCCGGATGACGCGCCAGGCACGGCCATTATGGGCTTTTCGATGTCGCCGCCTTGGCGTACCCACTTCCAGCGTTCCGCGCGCAGCTTCAGGAACGAATTGGCCTCGTCGTAAAGGCGCTTACGCTCGTGAGAATCCCACAGTGCTTCGCGCACGATGCGCCATACGACCTTTGGCCGGAAGTAATACTCGTCGTAGAAGCGGTTCACTCCGCCCATCATTTCGGTCTTCGACAGGTGCGGGTATTCAATGTGCGGCAACTGGTGACCGCCCGAGTCAGCCAGGGCTTCGACCTTCAGGAAGCCTTGCTGGGCCATGGACTCGTGCAGTTCGGTGCCGGGCATAGCGTGGGCGAGAGAAACCTGGATGGTTTCGCAATCGAGTTCCTTGGCGAATTCGATCGTTTTCTGGATGGTTTCTCTGGTTTCGCCGGGCAAGCCGATGATGAAGTCGCCGTGGACCTTAATGCCCACCTTGCGGCAATTCTTCATGAACGTCCGGGCCATTTCGACGGTGGCGCCCTTTTTGATGTTCTTGAGAATCTGGGGGTCACCGGACTCGAACCCGACGATGAACAGGCGCGCGCCGCCGTCGGCCATGGCCTTCAGGGTTTCGTAATCGCTGTGCACCCGGGCCGTGGAGGACCAGCGGAATTTCAGCTTTTTGAACTTCGCGGAGAGATCGAGAACGCGATCCTTGCGGATGTTGAAGGTGTCGTCGTCGAAGAAAATTTCCTTCATTTGAGGGAAGTATTCGATGGCTTGAGCGACTTCGCGGGCCACGTTCTCGGTGGACCGGGTGCGCCAGGCGTGGCCGGAAATTGTTTGCGGCCACATGCAGAAGGTGCAAAGAGCCGGGCAGCCGCGCGTAGTGTAGAAAGCGACGTACGGGTGCAGCAGGAACGGCACAGTGTAGTTTTCGATCTTCAGATCGCGCTTGTAGATGTCGGTGGCGAACGGGAGCGCGTCTAGTTCCGCGGTGTGTAGCTGCGGCTGCGAGGCGGTGTGCACGATCTTGCCGTCTTTGCGATAGCTCACTCCCAGAATTTCGCTTAGCGGCTTGCCCTTCGCGTATTCGACGACGGAATGATCGAACTCACCGCGGGTCACAAAGTCGATGTCTTCGCTGGCCATCAGCGTTTCGTCGGGCTTGATGTGGCCGTGCGGGCCGACGAAAGCGATCTTCATGCTGGGGTTGGCTTCTTTGATCTTGCGGATCAGCTTTACGTCGCTGTCGAAGCCTACCGTGGAAGTGAACAGCACCAGAAATTCGTAGTCTTTGCTGATTTCCACCGTTTGCTTCCAGTTGATTTTGTGCGGGGAGGCGTCCAGCAGCCGGCTGCCGGGAATCATTCCGGCGGGATAGGTGAGCCAAACCGGGTACCAATAGGACTCAATTTCGCGCGTCGCGGGCCACCGCGAACTCGCCCCGCCATCGAAGTTGTCAAAACTTGGCGGGTTCAACAGCAACGTTTTCATGAAATCCGGCATTCGTCACCCTCAGTGTGTAAGGAACAAAAATCGACTGTGCAAAACTTTTCCGTTTTGCTCCAGGCTCGCCGCAACATGGATGTCCGATAACCGACGCTTTATGGCGAGCTTTGGCCCCGTTGTCTAGATAACAGTTTACCGGAGTTGGTTACATCCCTCCACGGGTTTCTGCGAATGGGTCATATTGAGCCTCGAACGGTTAAATTGTGCATTAAGCGGTAGTTGCAAGGCGGCCGGGCCGGCTGCAATCCGGCCAACAATCACCTTGGGTTCGGTCAAATGGGCTTCGCGGCAATAATCGCTGATTTTACCGTGGCGGACTGGATGATCGCCCAGATCCGCTCGACCCAGTCCAGGTGCTCCGGCTTCATCAAGACGGACCTAAGCGCGGTCACAGTCTGCCGGTCTGCTTTGACTTGCGGGTCTAGTGCTGGAAAGAAGTTTACCGGCAACTCGGCAAGTGCCAGATGCAAACCGTGGTCGGCCGCTTGGGCGAAAATCTTGCTCGACAGCGCGGACATTTCCGGGACGCTTGCGGCGCGCGGCGCGAAGACCACCATGTCCAGTTCCGGTGCGAAGGCGGTAAGGAAGGTATCGCTGGCTTGTTGCAGCTTCTGGTAAAGCATTAGCGCCGCCGCCCTGCTTCGTTCTAAACCTTGGGCGAATTGACCGCCACGCTCTAAGGGCAGAAGCCGTTGCGTTGCCCACAGCGCCGCGGCTGACGCGCCCGGCCTGGAGCACTCCAAGCTGATTTCGCCCAAGTGGAGTTCGGGAGAGCTGAAATAGGTGTAGGGAGAATCGTGTTTGTAGAGGCGGCCTACGCTGGGATCGCGGAACAGGACGCAGCCGCAGCCGTAAGGTTGCAGGCCATGCTTGTGCGGGTCAATCACCATGGAATCGACTTCGGTCATGCGGGCAAACGCGGACTTGGCGTGGTCTGCTAGATTTTTGGCTAACGTGAAGTATCCCCCGTAGGCGGCGTCGGCATGAATTCGGAAACCGTACTGCTGGCGTAGGGCTATGATTTCTGGCAGGGGATCGACCGAACCCGTGGCGGTGGTGCCCATGGTGGCCACTACGGTGCCGACGTCGCCGCTGGCCAGGTGTTGTTTTAGGACATCTATATCTGTGCGGCCGTGGGAATCTACCGAGACGGATTCAAACGGGAGTTGCAGGACTTTGCTGATTCGGCGATGGGTGTAGTGCGCTTGCTCACTGGCGAGAATCTTCTTGCCGGGTTGTAGCTGGCCTGCTACCCAGAGGGCTTCGAGGTTGGCCATGGTGCCGCCGCCGCAGAGGTGGCCGAGAAAATTTGTCCAGCCAAACATTGCGGCGATTTCGGCTACTGCTTCTTTTTCCATGGCGGAAGTTGCGCGGCCGCCATCGAGAGCGTGGTTGTTGGGATTGATCCACATGGCCAGTGCGTAGGCGAGGCGTGCTACCGGATGCGGCGGCTTTAGCATCTGTCCGGCATAGAGCGGGTGGAAGTAGGGATAGTTATCGAGAAGACGATTGGCGGTGGCGTCTAAAACTTCCGCGAGGCGATCTGAGCCCGGTACGCTCGGCTCGTGCGGCGGCAAGGACGCGAATCCGGCATCCAACCTCTTGGCCGCGGCTAGCAAGGCAGTGAGAGTTTCTTGGTCTATCTGCATAGCAATCATCTCGACGGAGATCGCGTCAGTTGGCGCAAACGTTTGCCGGGCTAAAGTCCGGCGCTACATAGAACCAAAAAATCTCGAAAACCAGCTTCCCGAATTTCACGCTGAAGATAGCCGTCCGTCACCATTTACGAGTCGTTTCTGCTACTGCCAGACTTTGTCGAGTTGGCCTGCGGTCTGGAGCAAATCCAATTGTGCTTGCTGGCGTTGGAAATTGGCGTCAAGGTAGAGCATCCATTTTTCGTTTTCTTGGAGGCGGGCGTGCTCTACATCACGCAGGTTGATTTTGCCTTCGTCGAGTTGTGATTGCAGGACAGCTACATCCTGCTGGGCAAGTTGAAGTTCGAGGCGCGCGACTTCTTTGGCGGCGTCACGTTCGCGCAGGTGCCGGGTCTTCTGGCGTACCGCAGCACTTACTTCATTTTTTTTGTTCGCGAGATTGGCTTGGGCGATATGCAGATTCACTTCGGCGAGCGCGATGTTGGCTTTGGTTTGCGCACTGAAGATCGGGACGTTAACCTGCACGCCGGCATTGAGATTGTTGGCCTGAAACGTTTTGAAGAATTGGTCGTAGTTGTTGAATTTGCCTAACAGGCTGTAGACACCGACGAGCTGGAGGGTCGGATAGTAGCCGTGCTTTTCACCGATGAGGCGAAATTCCTTCGCGCGCACGTCCGCTTGATCCGCCAGCAACGAGGTATTGCTCTGCATAGCCATGGCGACCAGGTTCGCGCCTTCCTGCTCGGCTTCGCCCGGAAGATCTTCCGGGGTCACTTCGATCAGGGCGTCCTGGGCGAGGCCAGTCTGGCTGCGCAGAAACACTTCCAGTTCGTCCTGGCGGCCTTCGAGCTGCAAAATACGCTGCACTACGCGGGCTTTGATGAGCTGCGAGCGGGTGACTTCCACGGGTAGCTCAAAATTTTCTTTTTCGCGTTGCTGTGTTACTTCCAGAATTTGGTCGGCGCTGCCCTGCTCTTTTCTCAAGAGATCGAGCGAGTGGCGAACCATGCCCAGCTCCAGATAAGCGGCCGCTGTGCGGGAGATGACGCTATTTCTCGTGTCCTCCAGCAGAATACGTTGGGACTTCGCCTGCTCCTGGAGCTCTTTGGCCTGACCGCGTAACGGCTCGTTGAAAATCTGTTCCTCGTAGGTGATGCTGAAAAGTGCGGGGGCGCGGCCGCCCGGCGTCTCTGGAATACCGTACGTGTAGCCGGCGCCAGAGCCCGCATAGAGATTCGGCAGAAACTGGGATTTGGTGATCTGCGCGGAACGATCGGCGAAGCTGGCCTGCAACTTTGCTACCTGGATGTCTTTGCTGTTCTGCAAAGCTAACTCGATAGCTCGCTTCAGGGTTAGAGCGACGGGGGCGCCTGCGTTACTGGCAGCGCCCGGTGAAGGCGCTTCTTGCCCAGCTACTGCCATCGCGAAGCTCAGCGCTAAAGCAGCAGCAACTAAACTACGCTGCAATATTTCCAGGTACTTATGATTGGAGCGGGTTTCCCTCATGCTTACCTCGCTATCACTTTTTGCTTTGGCACGGTCGGGCTTATTCATATCGCAGCGATTCAATCGGTTGCATTCTGGCCGCCTGGTTGGCAGGCAGGTAACCAAAAAGCAGGCCCGTCGAACAGGAGACGATGAATGCCGCTAGAACGCTGGTGGTGGATACTGGCACCCGCAAATTTCCGGGCAGCCAGGGCTGAACCGCCACTGGAATGGCGAGGCCGATCAAAATGCCGATGATCGCGCCACCGCCGCTGATCAGAAAAGCCTCGAACAGGAATTGATACATGATTTCGCGGTGCGCCGCGCCGATGGCCTTGCGGATGCCAATTTCGCGGGTGCGCTCTTTTACGGTGACCAGCATGATGTTCATGATGCCGATGCCGCTGATGAGCAACGCTATGAACGCGATCAACAGCAGAACGATGGTCAGCGCCAAGGAGATATTTTTTGCGGCGCTGAGAATGGCGGCCAAGGTCTGCACGTCGTATTCGGCCGCGACGGGATGACGGCTGTGCAAGACCCGGGCGATCTGGCGTTCGACTGCGGGCACGTCGTCCGCGCCGTCGGCTTGCGCGTACAAAACACGAAGCACATCTACGCCGGTGTAATACTTCATTAGCGTGAGCGGGATGATTACGGACTCGTCTTTGATTTCAGAAAGGCCAAAGGTGGCTACGCGCTCGCGAAAGACTCCGATCACCGTGAAGGTGAGTTCGCCCATGCGAATCGTTCCGCCGATCGGATTGTCGAAGCCAAATACGCGTTCGGCAACCTGCTTGGTGATCAAGCAGACTTTGCTGCGGCTTTGCATGTCGGACGAATCGAAATAACGCCCGCGAATCATGATCAGCCTGCGGATCGCCTGATACCCTTCGGTGACGCCGATTAAATTGACCGGGCGCTCACGACCGCCGACGACCACGGACATGGGAAGCTCGCGGGTGCCGGCGACTTCGGTTACGCCCGGCACGGTGGCCTTCACCGCGTTCATGTCGTCGATGGTGAGCTCGTAGCTGAGCGGCTGCCCTTTGCTGCCCGCATTGATCAGCTCGACCCAAACCAGATTTGAGCCGATAGCTTCAATCTGCCCGATCACGAATTTCTGGCTGGTCAGAGCAATGCTGACGACCAGCACGATCGAGGCGCTTCCGATGATCACGCCCAGTGACGTGAGCATAGCGCGCACTTTGTTGGCGCGCAGTGCGTCGATGGCCACCGATAGAGTTTCGCGGATGGCCATCATGGCAGCGGTCGGTCTCCTGTTGCCTTCCGAGAGGCGTGATCTAGTTTCTCAGTAAAGTTCGGCAACTGCAGTTTGCGCGCCATCAAGCCTTCTTTAGCCGGCGCAGCGCTTCGTTCGCGCTTTTGTCTCTGGGCTCCAATTTGAGCGCCGCTTCATACTCCGTGAGGGCCGCTTCCGTCTTGCCCCGGTTTTCGTACAGGCGTCCCAGCCAATCGTGGGCATCCCAGGGGCGGGGGTAACCGCTGCGCACCGGTGCAACCTTCAAGTATTCGCGCAACAGTGATTCCGCATCTCCGCCGGGGTCCTTCGTCAGCACCAGAGCTGCGGCACGGTAAAACTTTCCGCGCGGATCCGCTGCGTCCACTTTTTCGCCTTCGTTGGCCACCGCGATCAAGCGCTCGGGCTGGCCATGTTTCATGGCGTAGTCGCCGATATCGTAAATCAGGCTGGCAGATTTCGGATGGTTCTCCAGCGCTTTGGTGAATTCCGCATCAGCAGTGGCGAAGTCCTTTTTCTGGCGTCGACAATTGCCCGCTGCGTAATGCCCTTCCGCTGCGTCCAGAGCGGCGATTTTCGCGATTTCCGGGCGGGCCTTGTCTTCGCCGCCACCGGCGATTCCGGGCGCGCTGCAGTCGTATTCGACTAGCGCTTGCGCGGCGGAAAAATTTCCTTGGTCGAGCTGCACTGCGGTCTCGAATTCCTTGCGGGTCTTTTTAGCGAGCGAAAGGCCCGAAAACATTCCTGCGTGCTCGGCTTTTCCGCCATACGCACGGCCCAACCATTCGTGATAAACGGAATTTTGCGGATCGAGCGCGACCGCTTTTTCGGCGCTGGCGATGGCGGCGTCGTGCTGCTGCATTTCGTTGTAGGTCTTCGCCAACAGCAGGTAAATTCCGGCGTTTTGGGGGTTCTTCGCTGCGGCTTCCTGCAAGACACCCACGGCTTTGGAATACTCACTTGCCTCGTAGGCCTGCCGGCCGGCCTCGAATGCCTGGTCCTCTTGCGGAGCGGTTACCACGGAGACGGCTGGTCCCGCGGTTGCCAACGTGAGCAAGGAAAACCATGAAGCCGAAAACAAGGTTTTAGTTGGCATCCTGCCGGCCCCGCATCGAGCTTGCGTCCGTGTTCATTATTTTTACTACCATGCCGTCTTTCAAATCGAAGTCGCCTGGCAGGGCCACCACCTCGCCTTGCCGGAGACCGCCGGTGATTTCATAGTTGGTGGAATCGGCGATACCCACGTGAATCTCGCGCTTTTCAAGTTTGGCCTTCGAAAAATCGCCCGGCTTGACGACATATACAAATCGTCGATTGCCGTCTGCTTCCACCGCCCCGCGCGGGATCGCCAGAACGTTGTCGCGCTCCTTGGAATTGATGCGCACATTGACGTTGATGTTGGGTAGGAGTTCAAGCTTGTCGTTGTCGACGGTGCAGAGCAGTTCGCCGACGCTACGTGAACCGCGAGCCACGACCTGCTTGGGAATAGTTTCGGTCTTTCCGACCCAGACGCGATTCGGCAGAGCATCCCAGGTAATTTTTACCGGCTCATTGGGCTCGAGTGCGCCGAGCTCGGGCTCGTCAATAAAAGCGCGCACGCGGACCTGGCGCAAATTGGCCATTTCGGCGAGCAAGTCTCCGACCCTCACGTAGTCACCGGTCTTGACGGGTAAGGAGTATAGGGTGCCGTCGGAGGGCGCTGAGATGTGACCGTTGCGAACTTTCTCTTCGAGAGCGGCAACTTCGCTTTGCGCTTGTTGCACCAGCAGCGGCGCTTGATTGGCATCGAGATTTACACCCCGGTCGAACTCTTGCTTCGCGGCCGTCAGGCGGGTGACCTCGCCTTGGGCTTTGGTCAACTCCAGGTCATTCGCGGCGAGTTCATCTTTTGTGGCGGCATGCTGCTCGATGAGCCTGAGCAATGCGTCGTGGCTGCGCTGTAACCGATCGCGCTGCGCTATTGCGGTCGCTAGCGCGCCCGCAGCCTGCGCCGCGGCATCCGACTTTCCGCCACTTTGTGCCACTCTTAGATCGTTTTGCGCTTGCAACAATTTCGAGCGGGCTTGGGCGAGCTGGGCTTCGGCGTCTTTCACGTTAAGGTCGATCAGTGGCTGGCCCTTTTTGACGGCTTGGCCCTCGGCAAGGCGAATTTTCTCGACGAAGGTGTCCAACTGGGCGCGCATGACGAAAGGCGAGATGGGCTCAACCTTTCCGTTGCTCGAGATTGAGGCGACGATGTTTTCGCGAATCGGCGCCACGGCGGAAATCTTCGCTACCGGCTGCCGACCGCTCACCTTGATCAGGATGAGCGCCAACAATGCCGCAGCCAGCAGGAAAATCAGTATACGATTTCGCAGTCGGCGATCCATTTTCCCGTGGTTTGCCTTGTCTCCTTCACACCGCGACGCAGAGGCACACTCGCGCCGCGTGGCATTTCGTGCCCAGATGCGTGGCTTGCTAGCCCTCCGTCCGGTGGGCCTCAAAGAAGCTGATTGTAACAATAGGGCCGCGGGTTTCCCTAGCGACGTTGTGCGCGACAACCTAGCCCAGATAGACAGATGCGTCGCATGGCCGTCAAGATGCAAGCTCCGGACTAAGTTGCTTGGAGCGGGCCTGTTACGGCATTTTACCAGGCCGGTCGGGTTGGACGGAAGGAAAGCAGCGGAAGCGGCACGATGCGTTCCGTTTGATGCATTGTTACTCAGGTGCATCTTTTTACGGATGGAAACAGGGAATGGCTTTGGCGCCACACAGCTGCGGCGTTTTCCAGTAACATTTTGTGGGTAGCCGCGCGCCAGATGGGGACAGCGGCTCTCGTGAGGAATTAAGGCTCCTTGATGATCGAAGTCCGTAACCTCTCAAAATATTTTCGGGACAAAAAGCGCGGGGAGATTCGCGCGGTCGATGATGTTAGTTTTCGCTGTTTGCCCGGACAGATTTACGGACTGCTGGGCGCGAACGGGGCTGGTAAGACCACCACATTGCGACTGCTGGCCACTATCCTGGAGCCTACTGGTGGAACAGCCACGGTGTGCGGTCACGACATCGTGGGGCATCCGGAAAAGGTTCGCGCTGATGTCGGCTTTCTTTCGACGGCTACGGCGCTCTATCCACGGCTAACGGCGCGAGAGCTGGTGCAATATTTTGGGCGATTGAATGGGCTGGATGATTTAGTGCTGAAAACGCGGGTCGATAAAATATTCGACCGCCTGGATATGAACGGCTTTCGCGATCGCCGCTGCGACAAGCTCTCCACCGGGATGAAGCAGAAGACTTCTATCGCGCGTACGCTGGTGCACGACCCCGCGGTGATGATCTTCGACGAACCTACGCTGGGACTGGACATCATGACTGCGCGCACGATTACTGCTTTCATACGGGAATGCCGAGACCTCGGCAAGACCGTGATTTTCTCGACCCACATCATGAGCGAAGTCGAAAAGCTTTGCGACGTCATCGGCATTATCCAAAACGGAAAGCTTCTGGCGGAAGGCTCGCTTCAGCAACTTCGCGAAAAATACGGCGAGCAGGATTTGGAGGAAATTTTCGTCAAAGTGGTCGCGCCCCACTATGTTCCGTCGGAGGACCACTAAGATGTCGCTGCGTAACATCGGCATCGTGTATCGCAAGGAGCTTACCGAGGCTTTGCGCGATCGCCGCACGCTGATCTCATCGATTCTCATCCCGCTCTTCCTCTTTCCGGTTCTTACCTTCGGGATCGGCTATGCCTTTGTGGAGATCGCGGGCGAAGCGACTCGGGAACCGTCGAAGATCATGATTCTGGGCGGCGAGGACTCCCCCAATGTTGTGCAAGGACTGCAGGATGCCAAGAATCTTCGGGTCGTGCGGCGTTCGCCTGATTACGTGGACCTCATCTCCGATAAGAAAATACGAGCTGCAGTGGACATTCCTCCTGGCTTTCAGTCCAGCGTGGCGCGAGGTGAGCATCCGGAAGTGAAGATTTATATCTTCAGGGACGATTTAAAATCCATGCTCGCCGCGGGTCGCATTGAGAAGCTCTTCACGGAATATCGCGACGCGATGGTACGGGATCGTCTGGCAGCCGAAAATCTTCCGGCAAGCTTGATGAAACCTTTCGATATCGATCAGCAAAATGTCGTTTCGGATGAGAAAGTCGCCGGCGAGTCTTACGGCGGCTTAATTACCTATTTGGTGATTTTGATGTGCATGACCGGCGCGATGTACCCGGCGATGGACTTGACCGCCGGCGAAAAGGAGCGCGGTACGATGGAGACGATTCTTTCCAGTCCCGTCGATCGAATGCACCTCGTTTTTGGAAAATTCTTGGTGGTGTTGACTGCCTCGCTGGCCACCGCCATGCTCTCCGCTATCTCCATGGGGGGCTCCTTCGCGATTCTGTCGAGTTTCGCCAGAGGACAAAGTATGGGCGAGGGTTTCCCGATGCTGACCATACATCTGAAAACCGTTATTGCGGTGTTCGTGATGGCGGTGCCGGTGGCGGTGTTGTTCTCCGCGGTGCTGATGACCATTTCTCTTTTCGCGAAGACTTTTAAAGAAGCGCAGAGCTATCTTACACCTATGACTTTCGTGGTTATCATTCCGGCGATCGCCGCGGTTTTGCCGGGCATCGAACTGTCCTCCAAGCTCGCCCTGGTGCCCATTCTGAATGTGAGTTTGCTTTGCAAAGAACTGGTAACCGGCACATATCACTGGAACTACATCGCGTTGATCTTTTTCTGCACCTGTCTCTATGCAGGAGTCGCATTGTTCCTGGCGGTTAAAATGTTTCAGCGCGAATCCGTTTTGTTTTCTTCCTAGCGCGCGTGGCAAACCCTCACTGGGAGCACCGGGTTCTGGCCGGCTCGCAGCTCGCCCTGTGCAATATTCTGACCGAGCGAAACGGCGCGTCAATATGCGCGCGAGGAACTTCAAACGATACTTTCGCGTACCTTCTATGGAGATGCGCCGCCCAGTTCGCTTCTTGTTAAAGCTTCTTCTCGTTGCGCCGCTTATCGCGGCAATAGTCGGATGGATCGTCGCGCCATGGTTCTTACATCCCCAGCGGCGAGAGCTTACAGTTGAAATGATCCAGCAGGCCGACATTGCCTTTTCGGAGCTGCACACCCATCGCGATGAGTTCGCTGTGCAAGCACCCGATGGAAGCTTTCTTCGCGGTTGGAAAGTGCGCGCCGCGCAACCCAGTGGCAATTGGGTGCTGCTGTTTCACGGCGTCGCGGACAACCGCATGGGCGTTCTGGAACATGCGCGCATCTTGTTACTCGCTGGCTATAACGTAGTGATGATGGACTCTCGGGCTCACGGCGCGAGCGAAGGCCCGACGGCGACTTACGGTTGGCTCGAGCGCAACGACACCCACGCGATCGTCAACGCGCTGGAAACAACGGAGCATCCGCGACACTTGTTCGCTTTGGGTGAATCGATGGGCGCGGGCATTGCGCTGCAGTCTGCCGCCGTCGAGCCGCGCATCGAAGCAGTCGTGGCCGAGGCGTCCTTCGCGAACCTTCGCGAAGCCTCCTACGACTACGCGGGACTCCGGCGCTCTCCTTGGCTGGGCAAGACGCTCTTCGCTCCAGGGACCTGGACGATGATTTATCGCGCAGGACGGCTGGCAGGAATTCCCACCTCCCAAGTCTCGCCGGAAAAGGCGGTTGCTGCGCGAGCGTTCCCGGTGCTGCTCATCTGCGACGCTGCCGATGTGGCACTTCCTTGCCGGCACACGAAAAGTATTTATGATGCGGCGCTAGGTGCTAAGGAGATGTGGATCGTTCCAGGGGCATTTCATACCGCCGCGCTGGGCTACGAACCGCAGGAATTCAAGCGCCGCGTGCTGGCCTTCTACGATTCGGTGCATTAACTCAAGTTCGAGCAAGAAAATGGCCGCCGAATGGCGGCCGGTCACGATTTCATGTGACCTTCAAGACCATCAGGATTCGATCGTCTTCGTGAATGCCTCCGCGCGAGTGCAAATCGACTTCTTGCAGGATGCAACTCAAAATTTCATCTGGATTTTTATCGCGGCACTTGTTCACCGATTCCGCTAACCGTTCGCGACTGTACTCGTTGCCGTCTGCATCCATTGCTTCGGTGATGCCGTCGGTGCAAGCGATCAGTAGATCGCCTTTCCCTAGCGCTACGGTGCCGCACTCATAGCCGGCGTTCGGCAGCAACCCCACCACCATGCCGCCGGTCTCAAGCCACTGCTGGGTTCCGTCGGCGCGAATCACCACCGGCGGCACATGCCCGGCGTTGACGTAGCGTAGTGTGCGGCCTTCATTTTCGACAAAAGCCATGAACATCGTCAGGTATTTGGTGTTGCGTCCCGCGGCCTGCGATCCGCGGGCACCCTCCAGGATTTTCTGATTGATCGTCGCCGGTAATTTATCGAGTGGCTCGGCGTGATCCGCCAGCGCATGCAAGGTGGCTTGCACGTTGGCCATCACCAGCGCCGAGGCCGCGCCTTTTCCCTCGACATCGGCGACGACGACCAGCAGCGCTTCTTTGCCGCCTGATAGCACCGGAAGAAAATCGTAATAGTCGCCACCAACCATCTGCGACGCGCGATGCGACACGCAGATTTTGATGCCTTTCCATACCGGAGGCGCTTCCGGAAGGAATCCCGCCTGAATGTCGCGCGCCAGCGCCAAGTCGCGCTCCATCTTCTCCTTCTCGATCCGCTCGCGGTGAAGTTGCGCTTTCTCGAGAGCCAAGGCCACATGCGCGGACAGCGCGTCCAGAAACGCCTCATCCTCGGCGGTGAACGCTTCCGCTTTGTTCAAAAGTTCGAGCACGCCGATGATCACGCCGGCTTCGTTGCGGATGGGCAGACCCATCACCCGGCGGGTGGTAAAGCCGAGCCGCCGATCGAACTCCGGCTCGAAACGCGGATCGTCGTAAGCATTCTCAAGACGCACGGCGGAACCTTCACGCGCCACCCAGCCAGCGATGCCACGGTCGGCCGCGAAGCGGATGACGTGCTGATTGAGGCCCAGACCTACGAGCGACCACATTTCGCCGCGTTCGCGATCCATCAGGAAGACGGTGCCGCGCTCCGCCCTGGTCTGACGGGTCGCGATTTGCAGAATGATGTGAATCAGTTCGGCCAGGTCCAACGTGGAATTCAGTTTCTTGGTAGCCTCGACAATGCAGGAAAGCTCTTCCATAGCGCCGCGACGTTCGGCCAACGCCAGCACGATGGCTGCGAAGCGTGCCAGAAGCTCAAACTGTGCGCGCGTTCCGTCGGTCAGCGGCATTGTTCCGCGGATCTCCAACACCCGGACGCGGAAATCATCGCTCCCCAGCACTCCAGTCCACAGCGTGGCGTCGGCACCACCATCGTGAAGCGGGCTCGGAGGAATTGCGCCTTCGACAGTTGACGGCAAATTGCCGGCCTGCGCCCAAGCCTCCATCACGCCTTTGTCGCTGCGCCACAGACGAGCGCCGGCCACGTCGGGCTGAGCCATTGCGGCGTTGACAATCCGCGTGGCAATCTCATTCGCGGGAAAACGCCCTTCCAGTAGACGCAGGCTCAGGGATAGCTCCGGAAAGAGCTCTGGACTAGCGCGGCGAGCAGAAGTTTCGCTCATGAGCAGTAGGCGATCGCAGAGGGATTGCGCGCTGGTGCGTAAGCCTAGCAGGATTACCGCCCTGATGGAAAGGCCGATTGGCGGCTGTCCGGAGCCGGGGTGATCGAAGCGACCTACTGTGCGATGCGCTGCTGCGCGGTCCGTGGGGGCATGCGATTGTGGGTTTCCCAGGTTTGGCTCAGCCGGCGAACCGTCTCCCGTAAACGCACCGCCAGCGCCGCGATTGTTTCCAATCGTTGTTGTCCACCATCCGGTAGTTGGCCATCATTTTTCCGGCGCACCTCGGCGAGTAAGAGTTCGGCGTTACCGAGAATTCCAGTCAAAGGATTGTTCATCTCGTGCCGCAATAGCTCGCCAAAGGCCTCGGTGGTCTCATCTTCGAACAAAGTCGCCGGTGGCAGCGCGCCGTTTGAAGGTTTGGGCGCCTGGCGTAGCCGCCGTTCCACCAGATCGAGCGCTACAAGTAAACACCCGGCTGACCGGGCCACAAAGTCCGCCAGGCCGGCGGTAACCAGTGCCGCCATCTCGCTTTGGTGACCGGCGCAACCGATAACCACGACCGGCGCATAAGCCGCCAGCGCGGATGCCGCCGATTCCAGCCGCGCGCCCGGTCCTCCGAGTTCCTGCGAGTCTGCCGCCACCGATGTCTCCTCCAGCAGGATGACCGCGGGAGCCGCGTCGGCAATGACGCGATGAGCGGCTTCGACGGTACTTACCGCGGCAACGCGCACTCCTTGTTCCCTGGCCTCCAGCTCCAGGCGGGCTTCCGCGCAAAGCGCCGCATCATCACTGATCAACAAAATGGTTTGTTCTTGGTTTCGCATCATGTTGTTCCCTCGCTGCTGCGCACTCGAAACGACGGTCCCGCTGCCGGAGCGCTCAAAGCCCGGCTTGGCCGGACTTCCATAAGCATGCGGTGTACTTTTTCAGTGAGTTCCTCTACCCGAAAAGGTTTTGCCACGTGCGGCAATTGGTGGCGTTCCAGAAATTCGTGAGTGTGCGAAGACAGCACGTCTCCGGTTACAAAGAGGAATCGTTTCCTCAACGGATTTCCGGTGCTGGCCAGCGTCTCGTAAAAGCGCTGCCCGTCCAGTCCCGGCATCTTCATGTCGCAAACCACCAGGTCGTAGGACTCGCGCGCGGCGCGTTCGAGGGCCTCGTGCCCGTCCAACAATGCGTCCACCTGAAAACCCTGGTCCTCGAGAACGTCGCTGATGAGCCCCGCTACGGTCGGCTCGTCTTCCACGACCAGCACGCGCGCGCCCCTCCAAGGTGAGCCCGCCATGGCTCCCACGGCCAATGGTTGTGCGGCTACTGGGGATGGCCGCAGCTTTATGAGATCGTGATTCGACCAGCGTTGGAGCACGGGCACTGCCGGCATGCGTTGTTGGCTCGCAGGCTCGGCTGGAAATTCCGCGCAAAATATCGCACCACCGCCGGGCGAAGCGGTCACCTTGACCCGGCCACCATGTTCGCGCACCACGCCGAGCACAATGGCGAGTCCCAAACCAGTTCCAATGCCGGCGGGCTTGGTCGTGAAAAATGGGTCGAAGATCCTCGAGGCGATTGCCTGAGGAATTCCTGGGCCGTTGTCGCTCACTTCCAGTTGCGCGCAGCGGCCCGAGCCCGCAATTTTCGTGCTGATCCGGATGGTGCCGCCCCGGCCGCACTGCTCAATGGCCTGCCGCGCATTGCCGACCAGGTTCATTAGCACCTGTTGCAGCTGGCCGGCGTCGCCGAGGATGAAGGGGAGCGCCGCATCCAGATTCAATTCGATGGTGACCTTTTCGGTCGCCAGGCTGACTTTCTGCAGATCGATGGTGCGCGACACAATCTGATTGAGAGAGACCCGCCGGCGCTCCGGCTGCGATTCCCGGGCGCTCATCAACAGCTGACGCACAATGGCGCTCGCGCGTTCGGCCTCTTGAAAGATCTGGCGGACTTCGTCCGATTGCCCCTCGGCCTGGTTGCGCAAGAACAAACGTTGCGCATAACCCAGGATGCTGGTCAGCGGATTGCTCAATTCGTGCGCCACGCCGGTGACCATCTGGCCAAGCGCGGCGAGTTTTTCCGATTGCGCCAGTTTGGATTGAAAAACGCGTTGCGCAGTGAGGTCGCGGTAGATTTCCACTCGCCCTGCGCGCCGCCCGTCCGGCCCCAGCACCGGCCGCGCCGTGCGCTCCCATACGCGTGGTACCGGACGCGCCAGCTGGATCTCCTCGCGCATTCCGCTGTCCACACCCCGTGCTAGTTCTCGCCAGCGCCTGGCGAATTTTTCGGGTTCCGCTGCCTGATCGGCGAGGCGGGTGATCAAGCCATGGAGCGTGGTGATTCCCGCAATCTCTTCCGGGGCTAGCCCGGCAATCTGCGCGAACCTGCTGTTCATTGCCCGGATGCCGTGTTGATCGTCGAACAGGACCACGCCCTCGTCCAGCCATTCCATCACGTGAAAGAGTTGCGATTCAGCTCGGCGGTGCTGCAGCGAAGTATCCGGCATTGTGGGCAATGGCTCGAGCAACACTGCCACCAGTCCGCCGCCCGGCTGATTACACCGAAGTCGCACCCTTCCGCCAATTTGCAACTCCACTTCCGGCGGGTCGTCATCGATCCCGATGGCTCCATGCGCGGGGGTCTGGACGCGGTGCAGCCACGTTTCGACACGGGCTTGTTCGTGCGCGCGAAATAGGTCGGGAAATTCGAGCCGCGGCGTTTGATTCCCGCGCACATCGCCATCCGGAACGCGCAATTCCTTTGACTCTTGCTCCGGCTCACCCAGCAATTCCCGGGCGCCGGAGCTGAGTCCGACGATCGTGCCACCTCTTTCGACCAATATCGTCGCCAGGCTATTGGCTTGCAGCAGCGCGCGTAGGTGAGCTGCGCGCTCGGTCGATTCGTTACTTCGCTCGCGGAGAAGCAGCGCGGCCATCATGAGCCCGGCACGCACCTCCAGCCGTTGGGTTGCCTCTTGGGAAGTAGCCTCGTGCCGAAACCCAGCCGCCAGCACGCCAATGGTTTCGCCACCCGCTTCCAGGCCAATCGCTACCAGGCGCTCCACATCGCCGCGCGGCCAAGCTGTTCCGCTTCCCGCACGCATGCTGACCGTGCCATGCGTTGTTCGCGCTCGTTCCCAAATGTCCGCTAAGGGAGGGCTTTTAAGAGCGTGCAACCAGGCCGGATCGCCGCTTTGCAAGCAAGAAGTTCGTCCGTCAGCTCCTTGCCAGCCTAGGTAACCAGGCGATTCGGTCGTATCAGCGTGCTCGTCGCGATGACCGTGAATGACAAACTCGCCGGCATGGCGCGGGCGCAACTCGGCGAAGACTGCGCCGAGGCCCTCGCCTTCCGGGCCAGCATTGGTACAACCTTGCACCAATCGCGCCAGAATCGTGTCGGTCGGACCGGACTGTGCCAACTCGTCCAGGAACCCTTTGGTTACCTCCAGATCGGCCTGCCGTTGCTGCGCCAACCTGCGCTGCTCGTCCAATTCCATAGCCAGCGATAGTTCCGCCGACACCGACTCCAGCAGCCGGACCGGTAGTAGGCCATGTCTTTTCCGTGAGCCCGCGAGCAGCACGCCGCGCAAACGCCCGCGGATCGCCAGCGGTACCCACACAGCCCTGCGGATCTCTACGAGCGCGCCGAGAATTGCCTGGTCAGGCGCGCCGTTCAAGTCCAACTCGACGGTCTTTCCGCCGTTCAGCAGTTCGAAAGGAAGTGGAGCTTCTGGCGACAGCCTTTCCCACTCCGAAGGCGTGACCCGGCCGTCGCGGTCTGCGACCACCCCGTTGAATCTTGCTCTTAGACTTCCGGGCGAGTCGCCGGTTTCCGCGCCGTCCATCCACAAGCCGATGCGGTCGGCTTTGGCGTTTCCGATAAGAAATTGCACCGTCTCTTGTATCAGCTGGCGCCTTGCATTTCGCGGTGAAGCGGCGTGTAGCAGTCCTCGAACCGTGGCTTCGCTTCCGTTTTGTCTTCGTCCGAACATCATTCACGCCTCAGATCGCTTCGTCGATTTTCCAGGCTGCAAGCCCCCGCCCGAAACTACCCTTGCATTGGCAGGCCCAATCCTTTCTATGAATTATGTCGACTATCATCAGAGGGTTACCGAGAGCTTAGGGACCAGAGGCGCATGGTGGTATCCCATGTCGATACTCGATTTGAGGTGGCGTCCCGAACTGAAATGCGCACTGGTTTACGGTCTGAAGACAGTCCATTCGGCGGCATATTGGAAGGAAGCAGGAGCGGTAAAAAAACGGGAAACCGGTGTCTAAGGAACGAACGAGTTTGCTGCTGGCGAAACGCGCGTCCCCCGAGGACGTCTGCGATGTCCCTGCAAGGGTCGCGCTCCCACCGGCGAGCGTCGGCGCTGACCTTAGACAATAACTACCCACTGCCGAGCATTGGGGCGCGCTGCCGGGTCCCTGTGATCTTGGCGCAGCCGGAGGCGTTTGCCCAGCTGAGCTCCTTCATCTACTCAGGCAAACGAACCTTTGGTCATTCGCGTAACACGGGACCAGTCTACTGCTCCGCTGGCTCCATATGATATTGCTTCAACTTGCGATACAACGTGGTCTTACCGATTCCGAGAATGCGCGCGGCCGCCAGCTTATCCCCGGTGGTCTGTCGCAAGGTGCGCAGGATGGCGCGCCGCTCGAGTTCCTCGAGAGGCAGTAACTCGTCTTTTTCCGGCACGCGCTCGCTGGTCGGGTACTGTAAGCTCGACGGCAAATCGCCGACATGCACAATGGGTCCGGAGCCCAGCGCCACAGCACGTTCTATGGCGTTCTCAAGCTCTCGAACATTTCCCGGCCAATCATAGGCAATCAACCGGCGCATGGCGTCTTCGGAAATGGTTCGCGCAGGGCGCTGAGGATCGCAGAATTTATCCAGAAACGAAGTCACTAACAATGGAATGTCGCTCTTGCGCTCGCGAAGTGCGGGTAGTTTGATCTGTACCACGTTCAGCCGAAAGTACAAATCTTGGCGAAAGTTTCCGCTTTTGATGCCCACTTCCAGATCACGGTTGGTGGCGGCGATGATGCGCACGTCAATTCTGCGCCTTTCGGTCGAACCTACGGGTTTGACCTCACGCTCTTGCAGCACTCGCAATAGCTTGGACTGCAAATCCACCGGCATCTCGCCAATTTCATCCAGGAATAAAGTTCCCCCGTTGGCCGCCTCAAGCAGTCCCTGCTTGCCATGCAAGGCCCCGGTAAAAGCGCCCTTTACATAGCCGAACAATTCGGACTCAATGAGCGTTGGCACCAGCGATGAACAATCGACCGGCACGAAGGTGCGATCCTTGCGCGCTCCGGAATAATGCACGCTCCGCGCCACCAGCTCTTTTCCCGTTCCGCTCTCTCCCAAGATAAGCACCGGATATTCGTGCTGGCTCACTTTCTGAATCGTTTTGTAAACGCGCTGCATTCTTTCTGAAACGCCGATAAGGCCGCCGAAACCCGGCCGGGTACGCAGCTGCTCCCGCAGCAATTGGTTTTCCTGTTGAAGCTCTACCGCACGCGAAGCACGCTCCAATCGCGCGCGCAACTCCTCAATGCGAAACGGCTTGGTGACATAATCGATCGCACCCATTCGGGTGGCCGCCACAGCGGAGTCAATCGTGCCGTATTGCGTTAATACGATGACCGGCATGTTTGGGTGCATATCGTGAACGCGTTTCAACAGTTCCAGTCCGCTGGTATGTGGAAGCATCAGATCGGTCAGCACAATATCGACCGAAGAGCTTTCCAGGACTTCAAACGCATCTTCCGCGGTAGCCACCATTGTCGGATGCATACCGGTCAACTGGGCCACTTCCCCGCAAGCCTCGCGAATCGTGGGTTCGTCGTCGACGATAAGAATATTCATAGGTGCGGTTTCGCGGGGTACTACCGTTTCTTCGCTGATTGTGGCCATTTTCATCCTCCACATGCAGTGCAACTCCGTAGTCCTTGCATCCCTGGTTCCATTTCAGGAACATTCCGCTCCTGTTCATAAATAAGTATATTACCTGTATCGTACTAAACCTGCACCTCCCATTTCGGTACTCCCCCGCCCCGATTGTTCTCGCCCTATCCTGTAACGTTCCCGCCTTTAACAGGTTGCAGAGATGGGACGGCGGTTAGGCTCAGGTCCAATCTGGGCCTAGAGGCGATGCATCTCCGCGACGTTGTCCCCGGCCAGAAATCGGCACTGGCCACTACCGTAGATACTGGGTCCGCGTACGGCGGTTCCGGGGGTTACGCATCCGTCGAGCAGGCGAGGGAGACCAAGCGAGGCGAAGTAAGCGCTGGGAAGTGCGTAAGACCGGGCCGGACTGGTCGCCAGACGCCAAGGGCGTGGCGCTGCCCGCCTGGACTCGCGGCTCGGCCCTTGCGCTTCGCTATCCCTTCTCCTCCATCAAGATGGGTAGACCGACTTTCACCTTCAAATTGCTCGGCGCATCAAAAAGAGCCCTTCGAGGTTTCCCTCGAAGGGCTCTTTAGCAGGTTCTACATCTATTTGGTTGTCGTTCGCGATTCGCGCCGCGCCGGCTCGAATATCGGGCGCGTCACGAATTTGGCGATGTTAGTAGGTTGCGCCTTCTGGCACGAAGATAAATTCGACGCGGCGATTTTCCTTCTCCGCGCCCTTCTCCGTTGAGGCCTGGCCCGTCCGCGTGCTGATGCGCGACGCGTCGATGCCCTTTTCGCCGAGATAGGCCTTTGCGAGGTCCGCACGGCTTTGCGCCAGCTTGGCGGCCTTAGGTTCGCGCGAATCCGCGAAGCCCACGATCACCACCTTGGCGTTGGGATCGCTCTTCATGCGCAACGCCACGTCGTCTCCGACGCGCTTGCACAGGTTATCGAAGCGGGCCTGGCCGGGCTTGATGTAGCCGCACTCGCCGACTTTCGTCGCTTGTGGCGGCGGTGGCGGTTGCTGTACGTCGATGTTGGCCTGGCCGTCGGCCTTGTCGCCGCGGGAGTCGGTTACCGAGCAGTTCACTTTGTAACTGCCTGATTGCAGACCAGTCGAGTCAAACGTCGCCGTCGGCCCGTTACCCGTAACCTGTCCACCTGTCGCTGAGTAGCTGTAGGTCAGATCCAGGTTGTCCGGGCTGCTGGCCGTCGACGTAATGGTCGACTTTTCGCCAGGAGCGATGGTGCTTGGGTCCGCCGAGCAGGAAATGGTCGGCGGGTGATGCGGCTTTTCCTGCACTTCTATATTTGCTGTGCAAGAAGTCGTGCCGCCCTTCCCATCGTCTACCTTGGTCGTAACGGTGTAGGTGCCCACGGGCACGCCGGACGAGTTCCAGCGCCCATCCGGGCCGGTGCCCTCCACAGTCCCACCCGTCGCCGTGTAGGTATAAGTCAACGGAAGATTCGCCGGACTGCTGGCGGTCACGTGGATCGCCGAAGGATCGTTCGAACCAGCAAAAACTGAGGTTGGATTCGCGGAGCACGAAGCAGTGGGCGGGCCCGACGGCGGCGGCGGCGCCGACGGCGAAAAACCCCAACGAAATACCACACCGGTTCCCAGACGAACGCTATTCTGTCGCCCGGTCGGATTCAGATTCACTCCGTTCGCGTTGCTCATCAAGTAGTCGATCTGCGCAAATCGCCAGGCGATGTGTTTGTTAAAGACCACGTCCACGCCGCCGCCAGCCGCGATCGCGAGCGAAGTATTTCGAGCGCCGCCGGTGACCGCTCCGTCGGCGCGGAATCCACCCACCAGAAATTCCGCGAAAGGAACGAAGTGGTCGCGCCGCAAGTTCAGCCGCGGCCCGAAAAGATACGTAAGAAAACCGCCCTCGACCTTCCCGGTCGGAACTCTCCTGTCAAAGGAGTACGAGCCCACTTCCGCGGTCAGGCCGAGCCAGTGGTTCGCGTTGTACGTAAACGAACCTGTGCCGCCATTATTGTTCCAATTGCTGAACCCATCGCCTGGATTAAAATTGACGTAGCTGTACATACCGGCGAGTTCGAACTTTGGCGTCAACCTTCCCGGCGTGCTGTCGTCCCCGCTGGAAGAGGCCGCCGGCCCTGGAAACGGTGTGGGCCGCGGTGCATCCGGCACGGCAAAGCTGCTCCTGGATGCCGCCGGAACCGCATTCGCGGTTTCCGTCGTGGTCCCTGCCGCCGCGCTGTCCCCCGGTACTTTCGCGCCGTCACTCCTCCCATCTTCCCCCTGTTGAGCCCATACCGGCAACGCCAGCATGGCGCTCAGTACCACCACTGTCAGACACAACCTGCGCATCATAGTCCTCCCAAAAAAATCTTTCTCGGAAATCGTGTGGTTATCACGCGCCCACCGGGTCTGCACCCGCTGCTGCCGGTGAACTGCGTCAGACGCATGCAGCCAATGCTTTGCTTCTTCTTTACCCGGGTTGGCAAAACTCCCCACTCCTTGGATCATGACTCCGGAGTTTACTTCACGAGAAGCAGCAAAATGCGGTTACGACAGGGTATTCCACACTTTGTGATTTGCGCAAGCCTTTCCTGTAAATCGGCGGGCTGGCGCGCTCGTGATCTTTTATTATTTCGACGTCTATCTGGCCCTTTCAAGGTACCACTACCACCTGCGCATACCCATCGTCTCGGACCGAAACACGCACCCCCTAAACCACTGTTCTCCCTTCCGCGGTCTCAGATTCCTACAGCCCAAAATCTGTCCAGGCCGCGAACTCTCGTAACTCTTGCCGTCAGGACGAACTTTTGTTCCCAGGAGCATGGTTGGCGTTCGCATCAAATATCGTCACTTCGACACGCCGGTTTTTCTCCCGCTCATCGCGGGTCTTCTGATCGTTCAGCGGCTTATCCTTCCCTAGACCAACGATCTGGATCCGGAAAACCGGCACATTGTGTAGTGCTACCAGATACGTTTGGACGGCTTCCGCTCGCCGTCGGCTTAAATTCAAATTGTATTCGGCCGAACCGGTCTTATCGGTAAAGCCTTGCACCGCGATGAAATACCGCTTGAGGCTCCCGACCTGCCCACTCACCAACTCATCGAGCTGCTGCTTGCTCTCGCCAGTAAGCTCTGCGGAATTGAACTTGAAAAGCACCGTGGCGTTCCCGGCGGTTTTGTAGTCGTCGAGATTCGCAATGCGCTCGCTCAATTCACCGCGCAACTCTTCCTTGACCTGATCGGATTTTTTCGACGCCGCATCGGCTCGGCCCAACGCATCTCCTGCTCGCGCGTCCGCCGAAGTCGCCTTTTCGTCCGCGGCGCTAATCTTGGTTTCCGCTTGATCCAACTGCTTCTGCGTGTTCTGCTGTTTTTGATCGACGTCGCTGACCTTCGCATTTACGGGATCTACCCGGTCCGAGACATAGCGCTTCGTGGCGCAGCCCGCCAGCAGAACTACTCCAGCCAACATCGTAATTTTCATGCCTCTCATTGGTTTCCTCCTTTCTACACTCGCTGCTTTCGCGCCGTAGTTTGCGACGATGCAGCAGGCTGGTCACAGCTACACCACTTCGGACACCCTCAGACCTTGGATGAAACGAACAGTCACTTAGATGGCAAGGTAATCCATTAAAATCGGCAAAACCAGCGAGCCACCAGTCGGGGCGATTCCTTTGGACTTCGCCGCGTGCAATTATGCAAAGAAGCGGTGCAATGACGGCAGCGGCCCCTTCCACCTGCTCTGGGTGCCGGCGTACCTTGCGCGCGCAGTCCTTCCCTACCCTCCTCGCATCTGATCTGCACCGGCACGATTTGCGCTCTCGCGCTTCCCGGCGCGGCAAGTAGCCGGGTCCGCTGTCTTGCCGAGATAAGAATCAGCAAACCGCGGGCCTCCGGCGGCCTTAGACCCTGCCGCTGGCGCAGCGCAAAGACCCTGATGTGGGTAGAAGCTAAAATCTCGAGGAGAAAAAACATGAAGCCTACCGTCAGTGCAGCCTTGCTCGCCCTGTTGGTAGCTACGCCGGTCTATGCATGGCAAGAGCCCGACCGGGACAAAGAGAAACCCCCTCAGCAGGAAGAGCCCAAGAAAGAAGAACCCAAAAAACAGGAGCCCGACCGGCAGCAACCCCAGAACAAAGAAAGACAGCAACAACAGGATAAGGCGCAAGCCGATCGAGCCAAGCAGAATGACAAGCAACAACCGCAAGCTGAAAAAGATCGCGCCAGGCAGGACAAAACCGCCCCGGATCGCCCGCAACAAACGCAGCGCGACGAACACGGCAATACCGTACAAGCGCAACGTAATGGCGGCGACCATCGCACTATCAAAGAGGAAGATTTCCGGTCGCACTTCGGCCGCGAGCACACCTTCCGCGTCGCGCGCCGCGACGATCGCCGGTTCAACTATGGCGGATACTGGTTCGTCTACAACAACCCGTGGCCCGAGGCCTGGAGCTATGATGACCCAGTCTACGTGGACGAAATCGACGGCCAATACTATTTAGTCGATCCGGCCCATCCAGGCATCCAATTCTTGGTGATCGTCTCCGATTAGGCGGAAGCGTGACGGTGTCCACGGAGCAGCCCAAATGTAAATCTCGCCGGCATCGCTCGCGGCAAATTTCAGGAGCCTTTATGCCTTCGGTCCGAATTTCTTTCGCCCTGCCGTTGTTGTTGGCCTCCGCGCTCATCATGGTCATGGGTTGCAATTCCAAGGATCCCGACCAACGCGCGCGGGACGAACGAACTCGTGAAGAAGTCGCCAGAGCCACCGAACGCGCCAAGCCCGCCCTGGAAGACGCCGGCAGACAACTTGGCGACGCCGCTCACCAGGCCGCCGACCAAGCGCGCGCGGCCGCCGAAGGGGTCCATGACGGTTGGGCCAACGGCAAGCATCCGCTGGTCGATCTCAACTCCGCCTCCGAAGGCGAGCTCCTGGATCTTCCTGGAATCAATCGCCCCGCGGCCCGCAAAATTATTGCCAACCGCCCCTATCGCGACAAACACGACCTGCTCGAGAAAGGCGTCCTCTCGAGTACCACTTACCAAGGAATTCGAGACCGAGTCACCGCAAAATAATTTCAGCTTGCATTCGTAATTGCTCGACGCGGTGAGAATCGATGCCGCATCGCGCACCTCTAGTGCACACCTCTAGTGCACAACTGGACCGATAGCCCCCTTTGAGTCATACTTTCCTAACCCTCGCGAGAATTCCCCAGCCTGCACGCGAAATCTGCCTTAAGGACAGTGGTCGGACCATGTCGCTGAAACCGTTTAGCGGTTGGGATTACATCCTCTGCGCCGTCGCATATTTCTTGATCGGAATTGCTGCCGTACCCAGGATCGCCACCCTGCTCGTCGGGCGCTAGTCCGCGCCTGACTATGTTCATCTCCCGTCCACGGAGCGGGACATGTCGAACTTTATCGAGGTAACGCCCTTCATGAACGATGATAATGTCGAACGCGCACTGAGTTTTTCACCGGCATCCTGATTCGAAACGCAATTCCGCATGGGCAACTCTACGCCGAACTGCCTAAACTAGAGACGTTACCCAAAGCCGACGTCTACGGCCCGCTGAACCATCCCTGGCCAGCGCGAACTGCTCGTCCGGGCTCCGGACGGAAACCGAATGGCCTTCGGTCAAGCGCCCGACGTTCAACTCTCGCC
>Ga0182024_10000579_pt1 | contig 95176 bp, 92 predicted proteins | sample P32metaG_FD_120480 | JGI IMG/M metagenome (GOLD analysis project Ga0182024, IMG submission 120480) | Permafrost microbial communities from Stordalen Mire, Sweden - P3-2 metaG (Illumina Assembly) | ecosystem: Environmental > Terrestrial > Soil > Wetlands > Permafrost | place: Sweden: Stordalen... | reverse complement strand
GGCAGGGCGACGACGTTGCCGACGCCGCTGTGTGCGCTCACGTCGACGACGACCCCGGTAGGCACCTCGACGGTGGTGACGCCGACGGCGACCGAAGCGGTGACGTGGGTCGTGTCGCTGGTGAAGTGCACGCGACGCAGGTCAACCGTGAGGTTGCCGATCGCCAGGCGGTAGTACGGCTGGACCTGGGACAGCGACGCCGGCTGGTACACGCGGTCGCCGATGCCACCGGTGAACGGCACGCCCGTCGACGCCACGAGCGCAAAGAACGCGGTCGTGACGAGGATCGCGAGCGTCACGACTCCGACGCCGAGGATGACGAGCGCCCGGGCGAGGGTCGCACCACGGGGCGCGCGCCGTCTCACGACGGTCCCGGGCGCGTCTGGGTCGCCGGGTGCGGTCCGTCGTTCCGCGCGAGACGGCCGTCGCGCGACGACGACGATGACGACGACACCGAGGAGCACGAGCCAGAAGAGGCCAATGCCGCTGCCCCACCGCGGGCCGTGCCACCACGACGTCACGACGAGCAGGCCGAAGACGAGCACGCCGCCGAGGAGCAGCGCCGAGAGCCACGGCGACGTCGCGACCGGCTCGGCGTCGACGACGGTCCCGTGCGCATCGGTGAGCGGCTCGATGGGGACGAGCGCCCACATGGCGAGGTACACGACGACGCCGAGTCCCCACGCGCAGGCGAGCACGACGAAGGCGACGCGGACGAGGCTCACGTCGACGTCGAGTCGGTCGGCGATGCCCCCGGCCACCCCCGCCAGCATCCGGCGGGACCGGCTGCGGCACAGGTGTGCGTCTTCGAGCGGCGGCTCCGGTCGCGGTGGCGGGTCCGTCATCGTCGCGTTGTCCTGGAGCGTCATGTCCCCACTCTCGGGCCAACGGGCACCGCCGACAATCCGGCACCACCCCGACGACGGACCTCCACCCTGAGGGCGCCCTCAGGGATGCCCCGCATCGCGGCGAGCAGGCATCCCTGCAAGGATTCGGTCATCACACACAGCACCGTTGACGACGTCGAGCACGCCACAGAGCGGCCCGCCGGCGGGCATCCCGCCCGTCGACCGCAGCGGCCGCTGCGTCGCAGCGCCGACGACGCGGTGCTGGGCGGCGTCTGCGGGGGCCTCGCGCGACGCCTCGGCGTCTCTGCGAGGCTGCTCCGCGCGATCGCAGTGCTGTCGGTGATCCCCGCGGGCATCGGCCTCCTCTTCTACATGGCCTGCTGGACGCTGCTCCCTCGCGCCGGCGAGACGCGATCGGTGGCCACCAGGGTGTGCGACGACCGTCGCCAGCTCCAGATCGTGCTCGCCGTGGCGACCGTCGCCCTGGCGGTGCTCGTCACGCTCCAGGTGATCGGGCTCCATGGACCTGGCGTGTTCGCCTGGCCCCTGCTCCTCAGCCTCGTCGGAGGGCTGTGCGTCTGGCGCGGCGCGTCCGATGAGGAACGGGCCCAGCTCCAAGAGCGCCTGGACGCGGCGCCGATCGTGAGCCTGACGACCTCGACCAGCTGGCGCACCATCGCCTTGCGCGCCTGCGTCGGCGGCACGCTCCTGCTCCTCGGCGTCGTCCTGCTCTCGAAGATCGGCACCCTTCGCGGTGCGGCGATCGGCGTGCTGTTCGGCGCGGTGTCGGTGGGCGCGGGCTTCCTCGTGCTGTTCGCGCCGTGGTGGCTCCGCACGCTGCGGGACCTGTCGAGCGAGCGCCGCGAGCGCGTCCGAGCCCAGGAGCGCGCCGACGTTGCGGCACACCTCCACGACTCGGTGCTCCAGACGCTCCTGCTGATCCAGAAGTCGGCCGCTGAGCCCACCGAGGTCATCAGGCTCGCGCGGAACCAGGAGCGCGAGCTGCGGCACTGGCTCTTCGACCCCCGGGCCTCGTCGCGCGCCGGCGCGGCCACCAACTCCTTCGCCGAGAAGGCCGAGGCGATCGAGCGCGACGTCGAGGATGCCTACGGCGTCGGCGTCGAGCTCGTGGTCGTCGGGGACTGCGACGTCGACGACGCGGTGCTGGCGATCCTCGGGGCGGGCAGGGAGGCGGCCGTGAACGCCGCAAAGTGGTCCGGGACGGCCAACTTCTCGATGTTCGCCGAGGTCGAGCCGACGAGCGTGTCCCTCTACGTGCGGGACCTCGGCACGGGGTTCGACCCCGCCGGCGTGCCCGCCGACCGTCGCGGCATCGAGTGCTCAATCCGCGAGCGCATGGCCCGCTACGGAGGTCGCGCCGTCGTGCGCAGCACCCCGGGGATGGGCACCGAGGTCGAGCTCGTCCTGCCTCGCGACGCGGCGAGCCGATGAGCGACGCCTCGGCGACGCGCGTCTTCCTCGTCGACGACCACGCGCTCATCCGCTCCGGCATCCGCGCGGAGCTCGCCGACGCCGTCGAGATCGTCGGCGAGGCCGATGAGGTGGACGCCGCGGTCGAGCTCATCGTTCAACGCCAGCCGGACGTGGTCCTCCTCGACGTGCACATGCCAGGCGGCGGCGGCCTCGCGGTCCTCGAGGCCGTCGGCAAGCGGTGCCCTGACACTCGCTTCCTCGCCCTGTCCGTCTCCGACGCGGCCGAGGACGTCATCGCGCTCATTCGCGCCGGAGCCCGCGGCTACGTGACGAAGAACATCTCGGGACCCGACCTGATCGAGGCGGTGCACACCGTGGCGGAGGGCGACGCGGTGTTCTCTCCCCGCCTCGCCGGCTTCGTGCTCGACGCCTACACCGACGGCACGGCACGCGCACCGGGCAGCGCCGACGAGCTCGACCAGCTCACCCCGAGGGAGCGCCAGGTCCTTCGCATGATCGCGCGCGGCTACACCTACAAGGAGATCGCGCGCGAGCTCGTGATCGCGACCAAGACCGTGGAGTCACACGTCTCTGCCGTGCTGCGCAAGCTCCAGCTGTCCAATCGCCACCAGCTCACGAGCTGGGCGAACGAGCGGCGCCTCGTCTAGCTCCGCGAGGTCAGCGCAGGCCGACGACGAAGGAGCGGTCCTCCGATCGCCCCATCACGTAGGGACCGTAGAAGCCGGCGAACATCTCGCGCGTGCGCTCCGCCCACACGACGGCGTCCGGCGCCATGGCACGGTGGAAGACCTGGGCGATGCCCCGCTCGTAGACCCTGTACTCCGCCCAGGCGCCGGGGAAGTCCTTGACGCAGGCGACCTCCACGAAGGGGATCCCGCCCAGGTCCTCGCGGCGGTTCCGGTGCGTATGGCCCGCGAGGTAGCAGGTGAGCGCACGGCGGCGTCCGAGCACCTCGACCAGGCGGGCCGAGTCGCGCGCCGCCATCGCGAGGTGCGGCTCGGTGTCGCGCCCGGGGATCCACACCGGGTGGTGCCCGAGGACGACCACTGGCTGGTCCGAGTGCGCGCCGGTCTCGTCGAGCCACTCGAGCTGCTCGTCGTCGACGAAGCCACCGACCTCGAAGGGGCGCGTCGTGTCGAGGAGCGCGAGCGTCACGCCGTCGAGCACCCGCGCCTGGCACGGCCATGCCGCGAAGTTCTGCCCTCGATAGGCGTCGTGGTTGCCACGAACGTGCAACAGCCGCTCGCCGAACGCGCCGCCCCACACCTCGAGGAAGCGGTCGTAGTCTGTCTCCACGCCGTCGTCGGTGAGGTCGCCCTTGACGACGACGGCCGCAGGGGCGCACCTGGCGATGTCGGCGACCACCGCCGCGCTCATCGCCTCGGGGTACGGCGGCTCGCCCTCGGCGACCGAGAACACCTCGTAGCCGGCGCCGTCGCCGAGCTGGCCGCACACCGTCTCGCCGAAGTGCACGTCGTTCCCGGTCGCGAACGTCGTGTGCAGCTCGCCGAGCGCGGGCATCGTGGTCAGCGCGACGCCGTCGAACTCGTAGTCGCGGCCCGGGGCGAGTCCCGCGACCCGCACGACGCGCCCGTCGACGAACAGCTCGGCGCCGTCGGGGGCGACCGAGACGAGCTCGCGCACGGGGCCACTGTACGCATCTGGCACTGGCCGACCGAGCCCACCGGTTGTCACAGGGACGTCACCCAGGCTCGCGGCCGGCGGTCCGCACCCCGGGAGCCGCCGCGTGCACTGCACTAGGTTGCGGGCTTCGACGCAGGCCTCGAGGGAGGACGACGGGGTGGGCACGAAGAGGACGCTCGGTCGCTTCGGGAGCGCCGTGGTTGCGCTGGCGATCGTGGCGGGCACGACGGTCGCGTTCCAGAGCGCCTCGTCGGCGCGAGCGCCGTCGCGGGTCACCCTGGCGACGTGCCTGAACCGCCCGTGGACGAGCGCCTCGTTCCAGGCGGCGTCGACGCCCCCCAAGCTCGCGGCCATGGTGCTCGCGTGCCTGAAGCTTCGATTCCCCTCGACGTACCGCCACGACGAGGTTGGCATCGTCGCCCTCAACGCCTACGCCTGGTTCCAGAACGTGAACGAGTTCGGGCTCACCTCGACGGTGCAGCAGCAGCTCGCACGGCTCGGCATGCCGCCCATCACCCTCGAGGACGGACCCGGCGGGCTCATCACCCGGACCGCACCGAGCCCCACCCAGATGCCGAACGAGCTTGCCCTCGGTGCGACGTTCGACCCGGCCCTGGCGTCGATGTACGGGACGGTGCTCGGCACCCAGGCACACCAGATGGGCTACGACGGCGTCCAGGCGCCCGACCTCAACCTCGTCCGCGTCTCCGCCTGGGGTCGCGCGATGGAGTCGTTCGGCGAGTCGCCCGTCCTCGCAGGGGAGATGGGCGCCGCCGAGGCCGTCGCGATCGCTGCGCGCGGGGAGATCCCCGTGCTCAAGCACTTCGGTCCGTACTCCCAGGAGACCGATCGGCGCCAGATCAACCAGATCGTGAGCGAGCGCGCCTACGAAGAGGTGTACATCCGGCCCTTCACCTTCGCGCTGCGTGCGCTGCTCCCCTTGCTCGCAAAGGGTCACCACGCGGTCGGGATCATGTGCTCCTACGGCAACGTGAACAGCACGAGAGCCTGCCGGTCCTCCGAGCTCGCCCACGAGCTCGGCTCGCTGGGCGTGAACGCGCTCGTGCGCAGCGACCTCGACGTGAAGGTCGATCCCACCGACCTGCTGCTCAACGGTGTGGACCTCATCAAGCCGATGGACACGGGCCAGCTCGAAGGGGCGCTGAAGGAGCACGCCATCGACCTCGCACTCGATGCCGCGGTGATCCAGGTGTTCACGACGCTCTTCGCCGACGGCAAGGTCAACGGCAAGATCACCTCCGCACAGCGTCACCCGCTGTCACGGATCAACGAGCTCGTCGGCCACATCGACACGATGAAGATCGAGCAACGTGCCGCTGTCCTGCTCAAGGACACCGGCATCCTCCCGCTCGCGCGCGGCAGCGGACGCATCGCGGTCCTGGGCGACGCCACCGTCCAGAACACCTGCCACAGCCTCGCCTCGTCCCTCGCCCGGGCGCTCGCCACCACGTCGACGTGCACGGACCCCCACGTCAAGCTGCCCCAGTACGTGCTGATCCATGACGAACCGATCGCGCGCAACGGTGCCACGCGAGTCGCGACGTTCCGACCGGCCGCGAGCGGTGCCTACGTGCTCACGTGCTCCACGCTCGGCGACACGACGCTCACGATGAACGGTGCCGTCGAGATCGCCAGCCACGGACTGGCGGAGTTCAGCGTGCAGCGCACTGCGCTCGTCCGGCTCACCAAGAACACGACGTACACGTTCCGCGTCACGTGGCGCGGCGCACCGCCGATCGTCTGGCTCAACAAGGAGTCGCCGCTCATGACCGCCATGGTCAACGGGGTGCGCGGGGCGAAGGCGGCGATCGTGGTCGCCTACGACCTGCCGCGCGAGGGGATGGACCGCAGCTCGCTCGACCTGCCGAACGCCCAGGAGGCGATCATCTCGGCGGTCGCGACGAGGGTGCCCACGATCGTCGTCCTCGCGACCTCCGGCGCCGTCGTGATGCCCTGGCTGAACCAGGTCCGAGGCGTGCTCGAGGTCTGGAACCCGACCGGCATGGTGGAGACCGACCGGACGCTCTCCCAGTTCGTCCCCGCCTGGGTGAACCTCCTCGTCGGGCGCGCGGACCCGAGCGGGCGGCTCCCGGTCACGTTCCCCATGTCCCAGGCGCAGAGCCCGATGGCCGACGAGAAGTTCTGGCCCGGGATCGCGGCCACCGTCAACCTGGGCCTCGCCCCCAACGGCGGGGTCGGCATCGGCTACGACTGGTTTCGCCAGGCGGGGTGGCCGGTGCTGTTTCCCTTCGGCTTCGGCCTCAGCTACACGAGCTACCAGCTCGTGGGCGGGACCATGACCGACGGGGGCAACGGGCTCCGGGCCTCCGTCGCGGTGAAGGACACCGGCGGCGTGGCAGGCACCGAGTCCGTGCAGCTGTACGCGGACTTCCCGAGCGCGCTCGACGAGCCGCAGACCCAGCTCGTGGGCTTCGGCACGGTCACGTTCACGAAGGCGCAGGCCAAGGCCGGCACCGTCCAGCACGCCGAGATCACGATCTCGCCCGACGCCCTGACGGTGTACCAGGGCGCGTCGATGCGCGTGGTGCACGGGCCCTACTGCCTCGAGGCCTCCGCCTACGAGGGGGACCCGCACAGCTGGACGACCGGCACCATCACCCTTGGCCCCGGCACGGCCGGCGCGGTCGCGGGGCCCTCGAGCACGGCGTTCAGCTCGGGCACCTGCCCGTCGTAAGCGACCCCCCGCGTCGGCGTGGCCGGCGCGCGGCTTGTCCTATTGTCGCGGCGTGCCCGACGCGCTGACACACCGCGCGCTCGCCGCCGCGTCGTTCAACGCGAGCTGGACCCTGCTCGAGCGCGACCGGACTCCCACCGAGGACCTCGAGCTGCTCGAGGTCGCCTTCACCTCGCGACACCACTGGCGTGCCGAGGGCGCCCCCCAGCAGGTCGCGATCGCCGACTGGATGGTGGCGCGGTGCTTCTCGGAGCTCGATGAGGGCGGGCTCGCGCTGCGCTTCGCGACCGCCGCGCTCGAGGCGGCCCCCGCCGACTCGCCCGTGTGGCTGCGCGCCTCGCTGCTCGAAGGGCTCGCCCGAGCCCACGCGGCCAACGGCGATCAGGCCGCCCGCGACGAGGCCGCAGCACGAGCCGCGGCCATCCTCGAGGCCGAGCCCGACCCCGAGGACCGTGCGCTCATCGCCGACCAGCTCGCCTCGGTGCCCGCCGCACGCTGAGTCGGCGTCTGTCTTCAGCGGCCCGCGTCGCGAGCGGTCGCAGATAACGCACCGCCGCGGGCGGGCGCGCACGCGATGGGGACGGGCGCCACCGGCGTGGTGCGGCAAGGATGGCGGCGTGCCCGTGCTTGAGGTCGAAGGTCTCGTCGACGCGCGGTTCGCGAGGGTGCGCGACGCGTTCCTCGAGAACTTCCTGCTCCACGACGAGCTCGGTGGGGCGGTGTGCATCGTCGTCGACGGTGTCGTCGTTGTCGACCTGTGGGGCGGTCATCGCGACCTCGCTGGTCGCCGTCCATGGGAGCGCGACACGCTGGTCGACGTCTTCTCCGTCGGCAAGGCGCTGCTCGCCACCGCCGCGGCCCGGCTCGTCGGGCAGGGAGCGCTCGACCTCGACGCCCCGGTCTGCGCGGTGTGGCCCGAGTTCGCGGCCAACGGCAAGGCGGGAGTCACGCTGCGCCAGCTCCTCTCGCACACCGCGGGCCTGCCGGCGGTCCGGCGGCGCCTGCCGCGGGGCGCCATGCTCTCGCCGCGGTCGATGCGCGAGGCGCTCGCGACCGAGACCCCGTGGTGGGCGCCGGGCGACGCACTCGGCTACCACGTGAACACCTACGGCTTCCTCGTGGGCGCGGTCATCGAGCGCGTCACGGGTCGCTCGGTCGGCACCTACCTGCGAGAGGAGGTGTGCGGGCCGATCGGCGCCGACGTCCACGTCGGCCTCTCCGCGCGCGACCTCGGCCGGGTCGCCGAGTTCCGATGGCCACAGGCCGCGCCGCCGGAGGCCGCTCCAGAGGGGCTCGAGGGGCTGGCCCTCATGCGGTACAACACCTACTGGAACCCCTCGGGCCTCTCGGGCGCGGGCGTGGTCAACACCGAGGCCTGGCGCGCCGCGGAGCACCCGTCGACGAACGCGCACGCGACCGCGCGCGGGATCGCGCGCCTCTACGACGCGCTCGTCCGCGGGGGGCGCTTCAACGGCTACGAGCTGGTCGAGCGCCACGCGCTCCGCGAGGCGACGTCCGAGGCGGTGAGCGGCGAGGACCTGGTGCTCGAGCGCCCGAGCCGCTTCGGGCTCGGCTTCCAGCTCACGATGCCCGAGCGACCCATCGGCATCTCGCCGCGGGGCTTCGGCCACTTCGGTGCAGGCGGCTCGCTCGGCTTCTGCGACCCTGACTGCGGCCTCGCCTTCGCCTACGTCACGAGCGCCATGGGGCCTCGCTGGCAGAACCCGAGGAACCGCGCCCTCACCGAGGCCGTCCTCGCCTCGATCTGAGCCAGCGCCGCGGCGCGGGCACGAGCTCAGCGCGCCGAGACGTACTCCAGCAGCTCCCTGCGGTCGCGCTCGAGCTGGTCGACCCGGGACTTCACCACGTCGCCGATCGAGACGATGCCCACCAGTCGCCCGGCCTCGACCACCGGCAGGTGCCGGATCCGCCGCTCCGTCATGAGCGACATGAGCGTCGTCACGTCGTCGTCCGGCCCGCAGGTCGTCACTGGCGAGGACATCTCGTCGCCCACGCGGCGGTGCAGGGCGCCGTCGCCGTGGGTGTCGAGCACCCGGACGACGTCGCGCTCCGAGATGATCCCGTCGACGGTGCCGGTCGAGCCCGAGACGACGAGCGCGCCGATCCGCATGCGCGCCAGCGTCGCGACCACGTCACGGATCGTGGCGTCCGCGGCGATCGCCTCGACGGCGTCGCCCTTGGTGGCGAGCAGGTCTCTGATCTTCATGGCGCCTCCTCCGAGGCCCCAGGACCGCCACCCGGTCCGTTGGACCTCACCGAGAGCGTACGCCCCGCCCGCCCCGAAGGCCCGAAGAACTCCCGGCGCCTCCGGCGGTACCCTCAAGGGCTCCAGATTCCAGCGAAATGAGGTGGACATGGCCATCGCCGTCACCACGCACCGGACGAGGACCGTCGCGCTCGTCGGACATGCCGGCGCCGGCAAGACGACCCTCATCGAGCGGCTGCTCGCGACCACCGGGGCGATCCCGAGGCCCGGCTCGGTCCTCGAGGGCACGACGGTGTGCGACACCGAGCCCGAAGAGGTCGCCCGGCGCCACTCCTTGTCCATGAAGGTCGCGCCGATCATCGTGGGCGACGAGCGCATCGACCTGATCGACACCCCCGGCGTCGCCGACTTCGTCGTCGAGGTGGAGCGCGCGCTCGCGGTCGCCGACATCGCGGTCATCGTCGTGAGCGCGACCGACGGCGTCGAGGTGCAGACCGAGGTGGTGTGGCGGCTCGCGGGTCGAGAGGGCATCCCGCGCGTGATCGTGGTGACGAAGCTCGACCGCGAGGGTGCCAAGTACGAGCCGGTGCTCGCGTCGATCCGCGACGCCTTCGGCAAGGGCGTGGCCCCCGTCGAGCTGCCGATCGGCGAAGGCCTGACGTTCCGGGGCGTGGCCGACCTGCTCGCCGATGCCGCCATCACCTACGACGACGGCGCGCCCAAGACCGAGGCGGTGCCCGAGGACCTCGCCGAGGAGGAGCGCCGCGTGCGCGAGCAGCTGGTCGAGGGCATCGTGCTCGCCGACGACGACCTCATGGCGCGCTACCTGGACGGCGATGCGCTGTCGATGGAGGAGCTGGAGGCGGCCCTCAGCGTGGGCCTCGCTGACGGCTCGGTCGTCCCGGTCGTCTGCGTGTCGGGAGAGACGGGCATCGGCGTCGACCGGCTCGCCACGCTGCTCAGCGAGCTCGCCCCTAGCCGCGGCGTCCACGGCTCGCGGGGTGGCGAGGCGGTGGAGCTGCCGCGCGACCCGTCGGGACCCGCGGTGCTGCGCGCCTTCAAGACCGTGCTCGACCCGTTCGTCGGGCGGATCACCTGGCTCGAGGTCGTCTCGGGCACGGTGCACCCCGACGACACGCTCGCCAACTCGCGGTCGCGCAGCGAGGAGCGCCTCCGCAGCCTCCAGGTGCCGAGGGGCAAGGAGCTCGTCACGGTCACCGAGGTGACCGCCGGTGACCTCGTCGCGGTCCCGAAGCTGTCCGACACGATCGCGGGCGACGTGCTCGCACCCAAGGGCTTCGACGTCGAGCTGCCGCTGCCCGCCGGCGCGGCGCCCACCCACGAGGTCGCCGTCGTCGCGCGAAAGCAGGGCGACGAGGACAAGCTGATGGTGGGGCTGCACCGCCTCGAGGAAGAGGACCCGGGCCTGCGGGTCCGCCAGGACGACGAGGCCCACCAGACCGTGCTCACCGTCATGGGTGACACGCACCTGGCCGTCGTGCTCGAGCGGCTGAAGCGCAAGTACGGCGTCGAGGTCGACGTCGAGGAGCGCAAGCACTCGTACCGCCGCACGATCGCCAAGGCGGCCGCCGCCGAGGGCCGCCACAAGAAGCAGACCGGCGGCCATGGCCAGTTCGCCGTCGCGCACCTGCGCATCGAGCCGATGCCGAGGGGCGGCGGCTTCGAGTTCGTCGACGAGGTCGTCGGCGGGTCGATCCCCCGCCAGTTCGTCCCCGCCGTCCAGCACGGCGTCGAGAGGGCGATGTCCACCGGGGGGAGCCGGGGCATCCCGTTCGTGGACATCAAGGTGACCTGCGACGACGGCAAGCACCACAGCGTCGACTCCTCGGAGGCCGCCTTCGAGATGGCCGGGTCGATCGCGTTCCAAGACGCCGTCGCCGCGGCGGGCACCGTCGTCCTCGAGCCGATCAGCCACGTGGAGGTCGACGTGCCCACGCGGTTCCTCGGCGACGTGTTGAGCGACCTCAACTCGCGGCGCGGCCGGGTCGTGTCCTCGGACCTGACCGACGACGGCCAGACGCGTGTCGTGGCCCAGGTCCCCGCCACCGAGCTCACGCGCTACACGACGGACCTGCGTGGGATCGCGGGCGGCCACGGCGTGTTCACGGCGAGCTTCGACCACTTCGCCGAGCTCCCCGCGAACCTCGCGGCGAAGCTCGCCGCGAGCTGACGGCGGCGGGACGGCCTGCGGCACGGTCCCTCGCTACGGTGTCGCGATGGACGACGAGCTCGCCCACCTGGACGCCACCGCGCTCGCCGCGCTCGTCGCCACGGGTGACGTCGCGCCGATCGAGCTCGTTGACGGCGCCATCGCTCGCATCGAGAAGCTGAACCCCGCGCTCAACGCGGTCATCGTCGAGCTGTTCGACCGGGCCCGCGACGAGGCCCAGGACACGCTGCCCGACGGTCCGTTCCGGGGCGTGCCCTTCCTCGTGAAGGACCTCCTGTGCGAGCTGGAGGGCACCCCGTACGCGGAGGGCTCGCGGCTGTCGGGCGACTACGTCTCGACGTCCACCCAGGAGCTCGCCCGTCGTTACGTGCAGGCGGGCTTCGTCGTGTGCGGCAAGACCAACGCGCCGGAGTTCGGCATCCTGCCCACCACCGAGCCGCGCCGCTTCGGCGCCTCGAAGAACCCTTGGGACCCGACGAGGACGACGGGCGGCTCCTCGGGCGGGTCGGCAGCCGCGGTCGCCGCGGGCATGGTGCCCGTCGCCCACGGCAACGACGGCGGCGGGTCGATCCGCATCCCCGCGTCGTGCTGCGGGCTCTTCGGGCTCAAGCCGACGCGCGCGCGCAACTCGCTCGCGCCGGCCTACGGCGACGCCTACGGCGGGCTCATCTGCGAGCACGTGCTCACCCGGACCGTCCGGGACTCGGCTGCGGTCCTCGACGCTACCCACGGCCCCGTCCCCGGGGACCCCTACTGCGCCCCGCCCCTGCGCGGGCCCTCGTTCCTCGCCGCGACCGCGGCGGACCCCGAGCCGTTGCGGATCGGCGTCGTGACCGCGTCGCCGACGGGCGTCGCGGTCGACCCCCAGTGTGTCGCGGCCGTCGAGCACGCCGCGCGGCTGTGCGCAGACCTCGGCCACCACGTCGAGGCCGCGGCCGTCCCGCTCGACGCCGATGCGTTCATCGAGCACTTCGTCAACGTGTGGGCGGCCGGCAACGCGTGGGTCCTCTCCTCGTGGGAGGGGCGCGTCGGGCGCGCGGCCACCCCCGACGACCTCGAGCCGCTCACCTGGGCGCTCTGCGAGCTCGGCCGCGCCATCGACGCGGGGAGGTACCTCGCGAGCGTCGAGGTGCTCCAGCACGAGACTCGAGGGGTCGCCGCGGCGTTCGAGTCGCTCGACGTCGTGCTCACCCCGACGCTCGCCGAGCTGCCGGTCGAGCTCGGATCCTTCGACGCGCCCGAGGGTGAGCCCGATGCTCGCGCTGCTGCGCGCCGCGGCGTTCACGCCCTTCACGCCGCTGCTCAACGTCACCGGGCAGCCGGCCGCGTCGATCCCGCTGTGGACGAGCACCGACGGCCTGCCCGTCGGGGTCCAGGCGATCGGGCGCTTCGGCGACGAAGAGACCCTCTTCGCGCTCGCCGCGCAGCTCGAGCGCGCCGCGCCGTGGGCGCAGCGACGTCCGGTGATCAGCGCGTAGGCGGGGCGACCGGGCCGTCGGGCCCGTCCAGCCACTCGGCGAACGTCGGGCCCACGAGCCGGGCGTCGGGTGCGGGGAGGAGCGCCCCAGCCCTCGAGGCCCGGCGCAACGGGCCGACGATCGGCAGGGCAAGGACCCTCGCGGACGAGCCCCCGCGTGCGAGCACCGCCGCGGCGAGCGCGGGCAGCTCGGCGGGCGGGCCGGGTCCGGCGACATCGGCGACGCGGCCGCGCCCAGGCGGGCCGAGCGCGGCGTCGACGAGGACCTCGGCGACCGAGCGTGCCGCCACGGTCTGGACGCGCAGTGCGGGCACGACGGCGACCCGGTGGGCGAGCGTCGAGCGCGACATGAGCTGGCCGGGGAACTCGTGGAACTGGGTCGCCCGCACGATCGTCGCGTCCACGGGGCCATCGAGATGGTGGCGCTCCTGGGTGAGCTTGCCGTCGTAGTAGCCGTAGGCGCGCATGAGGTCGATGCCGACGATCGACACGACGACGACGTGGGGGACCCCGGCATGGTTGCACGCGGCCTGCAGATGCTTGGCGGTCGCCTCGAAGAAGGCCTGCGCCGTCGCGCGTCGCAGGACGACCCGGTTGGACGCGTCGATCGCGGCACCGCAGCCGTCGAGCGCGCCCTCGAGCCCCGCACCCGTGACGAGGTCGACATCGGTTCGCCTCGACAACGCGACGGGCTCGTGGCCGCGGTCCCTTGCGACGTCGACGACGAGCCGCCCGAGCACCCCAGAGCCGCCCAGTACCGCGATGCGCATGCTGCCTCCCGCGCCCCGGGTGCCCTAGGCGCCCACGGCAACCGGCAACCTACGCCGTGACGGGATGGGCGCCCAGCGCACCGAGGGCTCCCTCGGCCGAGTCGGGGACGCCGTCGGTGCGCGGCTGCCCCGCGCGCAGGACCGGGCGGACCGTGAGCGCCAGGGCGACCGCTGAGGCGACGCCGCCGGCCAGGATGATCGAGCGCGGCGCGAACTCGAACAGGAGCAGGCCCCCGATCGACAGGGCCACGATCTGTGCCGCCGAGAACGCCCCGTTGATCGCCGCGAACACGCGCCCTCGGGCCTCGTCGGTCGAGTTGCTCGTGAGCAACACCATCGCGTTGACGTTGACGAGCGCGTTGCCGACGCCCACCAAGAAGACGAGCACACAGGCTTCCCACAGCGCCGTCGTGAGCCCGAAGGCGGTGATGCCGACGCACAGCCACACGCAGCCCACGACGAACAGGCGCTCGGGTCGGCGGAAGCGCGTCGCGATCCTCCCGGCGAGCGCGGCGGTGACGAGCATGCCCACGCCCATCGACATGCCCAGCAGGCCATAGCCGAACGCCCCCTGGTGCAGCGCCGTCGTGATGAACCAGATCTCCACGACGTTGATCGCGCCGATCGCGAGGATGAAGAAGGTGACGAGCGCAACCAGCGCTCGCAGCATCGGGCTCGCGAGGATGAGCCGGATCCCGGCAAGCGCCTCGGACCTCGAGGTCGTCGTCGCCTCGCCGCCCGCCGGCACACGGTCCAAGCGCAGGGCGACGGGGATCGCAGCAAGGACGAGGAACGACGCCGCGTCGACGAGCAGCGGCACGTGGAACCCATAGGTCGCGACGAGGATGCCACCGACGAAGGGGCCGGCGATCCCGGCGAGCGCGGTGACGCTCTGGAGGAGCCCCATCGCGCCGGACAGCTGGGACTCTGCGACGAGGGTCGGCACAAGCGCCTGCCAGGCCGGCACCGAGACGGCCGTGCCGCAGGCGAGCAGTGCGAGCAGCGGCACGAGCAGGGCCGTCGGCGCGTAGGCGAGCGAGACGCACAAGGCGGCCTGGGCCAAGGTGGCCGTGACGAGGACTGGTCGTGTCCGGACGCGATCGACGAGCAGGCCCGCGAAGGGCGCGAGCAGAAGGAGGGGCAGCGCGCCTGCGATCAGGATCGCCGCGACCCCGAAGTGGCCGAGCTCCTGCTTGGCCCGGAAGGCCAACGTGAGGAGGGCAACCTCGTCGCCGAGGAAGGAGATCCCCCGGCCGAGGGCGACCGCGACCACGGAGCGGGGCATCCGGGAAGGCGAGTCGGACCGAGACGTGAAAGACATGTTGCGAAGTATACGCTTCACATATGGTCGGTCAAGGGGTAGATTCCCGACGTGGCAGAAGAGGCGCTCGCCGACGCCGTGGAGCTCACGGACCCAAGGGCGATCCGGGCGATCGCCCACCCCGCCCGGCTCCTCGTGCTCGAGGCGCTCTACGACCAGGGGCGCGAGCTCACGGCCACACAGGCTTCCGAGCTCGCCGGCACCACACCGAGCGCGATGAGCTACCACCTCCGTGCCCTCGAGCGGTACGGCATCGTCCGGCGCGCCACGTCGACCGGCGACGCGCGCGAGCGCCCCTGGACGAGGGTCGCGAAGGACCTGCGGATCAGGACCCCCGTGGCCGAGCGGTCCCGCGCGGCGACGCTCGCGACGAGCGCGGTGCTGTCGACCGCGATGGACGTGACCCGACAGCGACTGCTCGCCGCGCTCGAGCGCGCGGCCAACAAGGACCTGCCCTCCCGCCCGCTCGACGAGGTCACCGGCCTGCAGCACACGTCGGTCCTCGTGACCGTGGACGAGGCGAGGGCGCTGCTCAAGTCGATCGACGAGCTGGTGAGGCCGCTGCAGTACGAGGTGCGCACCGACGCGCCCGCGGACGCCGCGCGGCTCACGATCTCAATCACGTCCGTCCCCGACGTCGTCGACTTCCCCGACGACGACGCCCATCAGAAGAGGAGCTGAGCCGTGCGATTCAGCGTCTGGCCCGACCCAAGCCGCCCGTTCGAGGACGTGGCGGCCATCGCGACGGCGTGCGAGCGCCTCGACTGGCACGCGGCGTACTTCGCGGACCACTTCATGCCGAACGCGCCCGACGCGACCCCGCTGCGCGGCGACACCCTCGAGGCCCTGGCCGTCCTCGCAGCCCTCGCAGCGAGGACCTCGCGGATCCGGCTCGGCACCCTCGTGGCGTCGGCGACCTACCGGCACCCCGCCGTCTTCGCGAAGGCCATCACCGCGATCGATCAGATCAGCGGCGGCCGGGCCATCTGCGGGCTGGGTGCGGGCTGGCAGGAGAACGAGCACGCCAGCTACGGCATCGAGCTCGGCACGATCACCGAGCGCATCGACCGCTTCGACGAGTTCGTCACGGTCGTGCACGGCCTCCTCGTCGAGCAGACCACGACCTTCGAGGGCACGTACTTCTCGGTGCACGACGCGCCCAACGACCCTCGACCCGTCCAGGCAACGGTCCCCGTGCTGCTCGGCGTTCGCGGCCGCCGAAGGACCATGGCGATCGCCGCGCGGCACGCGTCGGTCTGGAACGCCTGGACGACCCCGGAGGACCTCGCCGAGTGCAACGCGTTGCTCGACGGGCACTGCGAGGCGATCGGGCGGGATCCGGCGACCATCGAGCGATCGACCCAGGCGCTCGTCTTCCTCAGCACCGACGAGTCCTGGCTCGCCAAGCACCGCGACGGAGCTGGTCGCGCCTCGATCGTGGGGACGCCGACCGAGGTGGCCGAGATCGTCGGGCGCTACCGCGACGCGGGGTGCGATGAGCTCATCGTCCCGTGCTTCACGCTCGGACCGATCGAGCGCTGCCTCGAGACGCTCGAGCTGTTCAGCCAGGAAGTCGCGCGCCACTTCGTGGCGTGATGCAAGGAGCGCCGTTGACGATCTGTTGACGCGCACCTACGCGCGTTGACGTCGCCGTAACGCGGCGCGCTCCAGAGTGGCGCCATGGCGCAAGTTCTGGCATTCGGCAGCATCGTCGTCGCGACGGCGCTCATGTTCGCCCTCATCTGGGCACTGGACCGCATATGAGCTGGACGCAGGGACTCCTGCTCGGCATCAGCGTGCTGCTCTTCTTCTACCTCGGCTACGCGATGATCAAGCCGGAGCGGTTCTAGATGACCTTCGCGCTGTTCATCCTGGCCCTCGTCGTCTGCCTCGGCCTGTGCTGGCGCTTCCTCGGGTCCTACATGACGGCCGTGTTCACCGGCAGGGTCGGCTACCTCTCGTTCCTCGAGCGGCCCGTCTACCGGCTCCTCGGCACCGACAAGGACGCCGAGCAGTCCTGGAAGGGCTACGCGGGCTCGATGGTCGCCTTCACGGGCGTCTCGCTGCTCTTCGTCTTCCTGATCCTGACCCTCCAGGGCCACCTGCCGTTCAACCCCCAGCACTTCGGCGACGTGACGCCGGCGCTCGCCTTCAACACGGCGGTGAGCTTTCTCACCAACACGAACTGGCAGAACTACGGCGGCGAGACGACCATGTCGTACTTCTCCCAGATGTTCGGCCTCGAGTTCCACCAGTTCATCTCCGCCGCCGTGGGGCTCGCCCTCGCCGTCGCGGTCATCCGGGGCTTCGCGAACCGTGGCAAGCCCACGATCGGAAACTTCTGGGTGGACATGACGCGGGCGTGCCTCTACATCCTGTTCCCGTTCGCGTTCGTCTTCGGCATCATCCTCGTCGCCCAGGGTGCGGTCGACACCCTGAGCGGCCCGATCACGGTCGTGAACCACCTGACCGGCGTCACCCAGGTGATCCCCCGCGGCCCCGCCGGGTTCATGGAGGCCATCAAGCAGCTCGGCACCAACGGCGGTGGCTTCTTCAACACCAACAGCGCGCACCCCTTCGAGAACCCCACGGGCCTCACCGACTTCCTCTCGATCGTGGCCCTGCTCTCGATCCCCGTCGCGCTCACCCACGTCTTCGGCAAGATGGTCGGCCAGCTGCGCCAGGGCGTCGCCGTCCTCGTCGCGATGACCATCCTGTTCGGCGCCCTGCTGGGCGTCGGCGCGTGGGCCGAGTCCCAGGCCAACCCCGCCGTCGCCAAGGGCGGCGTCCCCGTCCAGGTGGTCGGGAACATGGAGGGCAAGGAGGTCCGCTTCGGCGTGCTCCAGTGCGCGGCGTTCGGCGTGGCCTCGACCGTCACGTCCACGGGCTCGGCCTGCGGCTCCTATGACTCGTTCACCCCCATGGGGGGCTTCGCGCTCCTGAGCGACATGATGCTGGGCGAGGTCGAGCCCGGCGGCGTCGGGTCGGGGTTGTACACGATCCTGCTGATGGCGATCATCGCCGTGTTCATCGGCGGGCTGATGATCGGGCGGACGCCCGAGTACCTGGGCAAGAAGATCCAGGCGCGCGAGGTGAAGCTCGCGGGCATCGGCGTGCTCGTGATGCCGATCACGGTGCTGGTGCTGACCGCCATCGCGGTGTCGACGCACGCCGGGCAGGCGGGACCTCTCAACAAGGGGCCGCACGGCTTCAGCGAGATCCTCTACGCGTTCACCTCACAGGGCAACAACAACGGCTCTGCGTTCGGCGGTCTCACCGGGAACACAAAGTTCTACAACGACCTCGGCTCTGTCGCGATGCTGCTCGGGAGGTTCGGCGTCGCGATCCCCGCCCTCGCCCTCGCGGGCTCGCTCGCGGGCAAGCAGATCGTCCCCGCGGGGCTCGGGACGTTCCGCACCGACAACACGATGTTCGTCGGCCTCCTCATCGGCGTCATCGTCATCATCGGCGGACTGACGTTCTTCCCGGCACTTGCCCTCGGACCCATCGTCGAGCAGCTCTCTCACGGAAAGTTCTGGTAGATGACGATCACTGCAGAACCGCCAGCCGCACCGTCGACCTCCGCCCCCCACGGTGTCGCCGAACGCCGGAGCCTGTTCGACCGCGAGATCCTCGCCCAGGCCGTCCTCGGGTCATTCAAGAAGCTCGACCCGAGGACCGAGCTCAAGAACCCGGTCATGTTCGTGGTCTACATCGGGACGATCATCTGCCTCTTTTACTCCTTCACCCAACCGGGGACCTTCGTGATCTCCATCACGATCTGGCTCGCGCTCACGGTGCTCTTCGCCAACTTCGCCGAGGCGATGGCCGAAGGTCGTGGCAAGGCGCAGGCCGCGACGCTGCGCAAGATGCGCTCGGAGACCGCCGCGAGGAAGCTCAACGACGACGGCACCGAGGTCTCGATCGCGGCCGGCGACCTGCACAAGGGCGACCGGGTCGTCTGCGAGGCCGGCGACGTGATCCCCTCGGACGGCGAGATCGTGGAGGGTATCGCCTCGGTCGACGAGTCGGCCATCACGGGCGAGTCCGCCCCCGTGATCCGAGAGTCGGGCGGGGACCGTTCGGCGGTGACCGGGGGGACGACGGTGTTGTCGGACCGGATCGTCGTCGAGATCACCGCCGAGCGCGGCGAGACGTTCCTCGACCGCATGATCACCCTCGTCGAGGGCGCAGACCGCCAGAAGACGCCGAACGAGATCGCCCTCACCATCCTCCTCGCCGTCCTCACCATCGTGTTCCTCCCCGTCGTCGTCGCTCTTGTGCCGTTCGGCCGGTTCCAGGGGAACACCGTGTCCATCGTGGTCGTCATCTCGCTGCTCGTCTGCCTGATCCCGACCACGATCGGCGCGCTGCTGAGCGCCATCGGCATCGCCGGCATGGATCGGCTGGTGCAGCGCAACGTCCTCGCCATGAGCGGTCGCGCGGTCGAGGCCGCTGGCGACGTCCAGACACTGCTGCTCGACAAGACGGGAACGATCACGCTGGGCAACCGCATGGCGTCGCGGTTCGTGCCGGTCGGCGGCCACAGCGAGCAGGACGTGGCGGACATCGCCCAGCTCGCCTCCCTCGCCGACGAGACGCCCGAGGGTCGGTCCATCGTCGTGCTCGCCAAGGAGCAGTTCAACATCCGCGAGCGCGACCTCGGCTCGGACCACGCGTTCGTGCCGTTCACGGCCCACACGAGGATGTCGGGGCTCGACATGGGCACCCGCCAGATACGCAAGGGCGCCGCGGACTCGGTGCGCACGTGGGTGGAGAGCCTCGGCGGCACGGTGCCCCCCGAGCTCGAGGGCGTCGTCGACGGGATCGCGCGCTCGGGTTCCACACCGCTCGTCGTCGCCGACGGCACCGACATCGTCGGCGTCGTCGAACTGAAGGACATCGTGAAGCAAGGCATCGCGGAGCGGTTCGCCGAGATGCGCGCGATCGGCATCCGCACGGTGATGATCACCGGCGACAACCCGCTGACGGCGGCGGCGATCGCCCAGGAGGCCGGCGTCGACGACTTCCTGGCCGAGGCGACGCCGGAGACCAAGATGCGGCTCATCCGCCAAGAGCAGGAAGGCGGCAAGCTCGTCGCCATGACCGGGGACGGCACCAACGACGCCCCGGCGCTCGCCCAGGCCGACGTCGGCGTGGCCATGAACTCGGGGACCACGGCCGCCAAGGAGGCCGGGAACATGGTCGACCTCGACTCCAACCCGACGAAGCTCATCGACGTCGTCGAGATCGGCAAGCAGCTGCTCATCACCCGTGGGTCGCTCACGACGTTCTCGATCGCGAACGACGTGGCCAAGTACTTCGCGATCATCCCTGCGCTGTTCGTCGGCCTCTACGCGACCAAGGGCGCGCCCGGGCCGCTTAACGCGCTCAACGTCATGAAGCTGCACAGCCCGGAGAGCGCCGTCCTCTCCGCGGTCATCTTCAACGCGCTCGTCATCGTCGCGCTGATCCCCCTCGCGCTGCGCGGCGTCAAGTTCCGCCCGTCGTCCGCAGCCGCCATGTTGCGGCGCAACGTCTGGATCTACGGGGTCGGCGGCATCGTCGCGCCGTTCATCTTCATCAAGCTGATCGACATGATCCTCACCGCACTAGGGGCGTACTGAGATGCGACAGTTCATCCGGGCCATCACCCTCACGCTGGTCCTGTTCGTGATCGTGGGCGTCGCCTACCCCCTCGCCGGCGTGGCGCTGTCCCAGGTGGTCTTCCACGGCCAGGCCAACGGCTCGATCGCGAAGAACGGCTCGTCGCTCATCGGCCAGCCCTGGAGCAACCTCACCGCCACCGACCCGAAGATCGACGCGAGGTGGTTCCAGGGCCGCCCCGACCTCGACAACCCGCTCGGGCTGCAGTACCCAGGCGGGACGATGAGCTCGGGCGAGTCCCAGCAGGCCAACCTCGGGCCACGCTCCCAGGGCCTCGTGGACGACGTGGCCGCGATGGTCAAGCTGTGGAAGGCCGCGGGCGTCGACGACCCCACGCCGGACCTCGTGACGACGTCGGGGTCCGAGCTCGATCCCGACATCACGCCCCAGGACGCCACGGTCCAGATCTCGATGGTGCTCGCCGCGAGGCCGTACCTCACCCAGACGCAGCTCGAGGACCTCGTCGCCGACAACACCGTCAGTCCCCAGCTGGGGTTCCTCGGCGGTCCCTACATCAACGTGCTCCAGCTCAATGAGGCGCTCGCAGCCCTCCCGCGCTGAGGCAGCGCCGCTTGAGCGTGCCGGCGACGCGGCCGACGACGACGTCTTCGAGGCCGTGATCGCCGCCCGGGACGACGACGTCGTCGTGCGGTGCGTGCGCGACGTGCGGCTCCGGTCGCGGTGCGACGTCGAGGGCGTCGTGGCCTCGGCGGGCCGCGCGACCGGGCCGACGGTCGCGATCGACGTCGTCGTGGCTGACGGGACAGGGCGGCTGCTCTGCCACTTCTTCGGTCGCGACGCCATCCCCGGCATCGCGGTCGGCACACGACTCCGCGTCACCGGACGCCTGGTCACCTACCGCTCGAGGCGGTGCCTCCTCAACCCCGCCTACGAGCTGCTGGCCCCTGCAGGCGACGCCGCCTCTGGCGACAGCTCGTAGCCGATGCCCGCGTGGGTCACGAGCATCGCGCCGTGCTCACCCAGCTTCTTGCGGAGCCGATGGGCGTAGACGCGCAGGTAGTGGGCCTCCGACGAGTACGTCGCCCCCCACACCTCGCGCAGGATCATCTGCTGGGTGCACACCTTGCCCGCGTGGCGCGCGAGGAACGCAAGCAGGTCGAACTCCTTGGCCGTGAGCCGCAGCGGCGCGCCGTCGAGCGTCGCCATGCGGTGCACGAGGTCGCAGGAGAGGACCCCCACCTCCACGACGGTTGGCGGCGCGGGCCCGCTCGACTTCGACCTGCGGAGCAGCACGCGGAGCCGGGCTTCGAGCTCGGCCATCCCGAAGGGCTTGGTCACGAAGTCGTCGGCGCCCCGGTCGAGCGCCTCGACCTTGCGCTCCTCGCTGCCGAGCGCGGAGAGCACGAGGATCGGCACCTCGGAGAACTCCCGGACCCGGCTGCAGACCTGCACCCCGTCGAGGTCCGGGAGCGAGAGGTCCAGCACGATCACGTCGGGCTGGTGCAGCGACGCCTGGACCACGCCGTCGGCACCCGTGCGGGCCGTGACGACGTCGTAGCCTCGCGCGGCGAGGCCGATCGACAGCACGCGCAGCAGCGCGCGATCGTCGTCGACCACCAAGATGCGCTCCGCAGTCACGCGGACTCCTCGTCGAGATGGGAGACCGGGATCCGGAACGTGAAGCTCGCCCCGCCCCCCGGCGCGTCGGCCACGGTGATCCGCCGCCCGTGCGCCTCGACGAACGCGGTCGAGATGGCGAGGCCCAGCCCCGCACGGCCGCTGCCGGCGTTGCGGTCCAGCATGTGGAAGATCCGCTCTCGGTCCTCCTCGGGGACACCGGGGCCCTGGTCCGACACCGAGACGGCAACCTCGTCCCGGACCTCGCACGCGACCACCGTGATGGTCGAGCCGTCCGGCGAGTGCTGCGAGGCGTTGGTGAGGAGGTTGGCGAGGACCTGGGAGATGAGCACGAGGTCGACCTCGACGAGCGGCAGGTCGTCAGGGACGCGGACCTCGAGCGTGTGGGCGCCCAGCGCCGAGCCCACCGCGACGACCGCTGCGTCGACGACGTCGCGCACCGCGTGCGGCTCGCTGCGCAGCGTCAGGGTCCCGGCCTCCAGCCTCGCCATGTCGAGCAGGTTCGCGACGAGCCGCGTCAGGTGGTCGCACTGATCCTCGATCGTCTCGAGCAGCAGGCGGTCGTCGTCGACCGACAGGGTGGCGACCTCGCCGCGGAGCGTGGACACCGCGGCCTTGATCGACGCGAGCGGGGTGCGCAGGTCGTGCGACACCGCACCCACGAGTGCGCTGCGCCACCGGTCGACCTCCTCCAGCAGCTCGGTGCGCACCGCCTTTGCCCGCAGCTGGCTCCGTTCGATGGCCAGCGCGGCCTGGTTGGCGAACGCGCCCAGCAGCTGGCGCTCGAATCGGTCGAGCGATGCGCCGGCCACGACGAGCTGGCCGACGGGTCGCTGCAGGGCGGTGAGCGCCACGCGGCTCACCGGCCCCCTCGCACCGACGAGCGTGAGCGACTGGGTCGACCCCGCGGACCCGACCGCCAGGTCGCGGTCCTCGTCGGTCAGGTGCCGACCGGCCGTCGCGGCGATGGTGAGGGTGCCGCCCTCGGGGAGCAGCAGCGCGACCCAGGACGTGGGGAACGTGTCGTTGACGGTCGTGACCACGAGGGAGAGCAGCGCGTCGAGGGACGGCTCGCCGATCAGGTGCTCGGAGACGACGAACAGCCGGCGTACGGCGTCCTCACGATCCGACGCGACCCGCCGGGCGTCCTGCTGGACCGCCACCAGCCGCGCGACCACGAGCACGACGGCGAGGTAGACGACGAGCGCCACCCAGTCCTGGGCGGACGAGACCGTGAGGGTGCCGTAGGGAGGGATGAAGAACCAGTCGTAGGCGAGGAAGCCCGCGGCCGCCGCCCCGACCCCGACGGCGAACCCGCCGATCGTGACGCCGAGCACGGCGGGGACCACGAGCACCAGGGCCGCCGTCGCGAGCGACAGGTGCGGCCGCACCGCCAGCAAGGCGCCCGTGGCGGCGACCAGGGCGACGAGCGCGGTGCCGGCGCCCCACATCGTCCTGCGCACGACACCCGCTCCCTTCCAAGGACGCGTGCCGGGCACGTCTGGGACGCGCTCCTCGACTGGCATCCTATGACGGTGAGGCCCGGCCCATGAGCGACGACGAGGGTCGCCGCGCGACCTCGAGGGACGTCGAGGACGTCGTCGTCCCTGCCGGCAAGTTCCGCATCTACCTCGGCTCGGTGGCCGGCGTCGGCAAGACGTGCGCGATGCTCGACGAGGGGTGGCGCAGGGCGCGTCGCGGCCGGGACGTGGTGATCGGCTTCGTCGAGGCGCACGGCCGCCCGAAGACGCTCGAGCTGATGAAGGACCTCGAGGTCGTCCCACGCCGCACGGTCGCGCACCGCGAGACGACATTCGAAGAGATGGACGTCGACGCCGTCATCGCCCGGCATCCCGAGGTCGTCCTCATCGACGAGCTCGCGCACACCAACGTCCCTCAAGCGTCGAGGCACGAGAAGCGCTGGGAGGACGTGCTCGAGATCCTGGACGCGGGCATCGCGGTCATCTCGACGCTCAACGTCCAGCACATCGAGTCGATCGCCGACGCGGTCGAGGAGATCACCGAGGCAAAGGTGCGCGAGCGCGTGCCGGACTGGGTCGTGCGGCGAGCGGACCAGCTCGAGCTCATCGACTCTTCCCCCGAGCAGCTCCGGCGCAGGATGCTCCACGGCAACATCTACCCCCAGGCGAAGATCGGCGCCGCGCTCCAGGGTTTCTTCAAGACCGAGAACCTCGTCGCCCTCCGCGAGCTCGCGCTCCGCTTCGTTGCCGACGAGGCCGACGAGGACCTTCTCGGCTACCTGAAGGACCGAACCGTCGGCCACGTCTGGGAGACGACCGAACGCGTGATGGCCATGGTGACCGGGGAGCACTCGGACGAGGCCATCATCCACCGCGCCGCGAGGATCGCCGCGCGGCTGAAGACGACCCTCGAGGTCGTGCTCGTTGCCGACGGTGAGCGGACGGCCAAGCTCATCGAGCGACATGCGGCGCTCACGCGCATCGCGACTGACGTCGGGGCGACGACCACCCCGCTCATCGCCGACGACGTCGTCACCGCCGTCGTCGACCACGCCGCGCACCGCCAGGTCACCCAGCTGGTGCTCTCCGCGCCGCCACCTGGGCGCCTGCTCGGGCGCCGGCGCTCCTCGCGCTTCGTACGGCTCCTCCCCCTCGCCGCGGCCAACGGCATCGACGTCCACCTGATCGCCCCACCGCGCACCGCCAGCGAAGAGCCTTGACGTCGCCGGCCTGGGTCAGCCGAGCGGCTTTTCGAGGGTGAGCAGCGTGTCATCCACCTCGATCGGGCCTCGGCGCAGCTGGATCGTGCCGGCAACACGACGCGGGGGGAGCCCGGCGTCGACGTAGCCGAGGCGGGCGTACAGCTCGCGGGCGACGTCGTTGTCCTCCGAGACGGTGACGCGCACGCGCGTCGCGCCGAGGGCGGCGCACGCGCTCTCGGCGGCCGCGAGGAGCAAGGTCGCGACACCGCGGCGCCGGTAGCCGTCGCGGACCTCGAGGTCCTGAAGCTCGGGCGGGTCAGTGCGCGCCACGTGCAGGTGGCCCATGGGCTCGGTCCCGTCCCAGGCGACGAGGTACGCACCGTCGCCCTGGTGCAGCCGTGCCAGACCGAGCACGGCGCCGACGACGTCGACCTCGTCGTCGCCGAGCTCGCGGATCACGACGTGCACCTTCGCACGCAGGCGGGGTCTTACGGACGTCTTAAGCGGCGGTCCGAGACCTCATCGAGAGTGGTTCGTCGCCCTCAGTAGGATGCGGCCGTGTCCGCCACTGGCCCCGGTTCGCCGCGCCCCGGCCCGCCTCGCAGCGTCGCGAACGAGGACGGGCTGTTGGCCCTCGGCGACGCCATCCAGCAGCGCCAGACGGGCACCCCGAGGCGCCGCTCGCGTCGTCGCCGGCGCCGCTGGGTGGCGTGGTCGGCCGTGGGTGTGGGGGCCCTCGCCCTCTGCGTCGTGCTCGCCGGCGTGGGGCTCTACATCTACCTCGGGACGCTCATCTCGCACACGACGGTCCACAGCCTCCAGAAAACCGGGAAGACCGAGAACATCCTGCTGGTCGGCTCGACCACCCGCTGCGCCCCGGGCGAGGTGCAGAGCCCCCAGACCGGCTTCTGCTCCCAGGCGACGGGGGTGAACAGCGACATCGTCATGGTCGTGCACCTCAACCCCAACACGCACACCGCCGCGCTCCTCTCGATCCCGCGCGACCTCTTTGAGCCGAACGCCCGCGCCCAGGGCCAGGCCAACAAGATCGACGCAGCCCTCTACCAGGGTCCGACCCAGCTGGCACAGGCCATCGAGGAGGACTTCGGGATCCCGATCAACCACTTCGTCGAGCTCAACTTCACGACCTTCGCGAACGTGGTCAACGCCATCGGTGGGGTCGACATGTACTTCCCGATGAAGATCTTCGACGCCGAGGCGAGCCTCCAGATCGAGCGTCCGGGCTGCTACCACCTCGACGGCAACCACGCGCTCGAGGTCGTCCGGGCGCGCCACCTCCAGATCGACCTGCACCCCGCCGTCGACGGCACGAACCCGCGCCTGTGGCCCCAGGAGCCCGAGTCGGACCTCGCGAGGATCCGGCGCACCCACGAGTTCCTCCGCGTCGTCGCGGCGAAGGTCGCCGCGATGGGCATCGGGAACCCGGGGACGGACCTCAACCTCGCGACGACGCTGCTCCCCGACCTCACCGTCGACCAGTCGTTCAACGAGGGCGAGATGCTGTCGCTCGCGGACACCTACCACGCGACGTCGATCTCGTCGGTCCCGCAGTTCACGTACCCCGTCGTGCTCAACTTCTCGGACCCCCAGAACGCGTACAGCTACATCTACAAGGGCGGCTTCTACGGGGACGTCGAGTTCCCCGTCCAGCCCGGCGGCTGGCAGACCGTCGACTCGATCTTCGGCGTACCGGCGGGCACCAGCACCTGGAACGGCCAGCCGCTGCCGCCCGCCTCTGCCTTCCACGTCTCGGTGGTGAACGGCACGAGCGTCCCCAACGAGCAGGTGAGCGTCGCGACGCAGCTGTCCCACCTCGGCTTCAACGTGACCTCGACGGGCACGCGGGCCCCGGTCGGCTCGACCGCCGAGACCGTGGTCTGGTACGGCGGCCCGCCGCCGCCGCCCAACAGCGACTGGCACAGCGCGAGCCTCGAGGCGGCGCTGCGGGTCATGACCGAGGTGGAGGGCCCCGTCACCCTCGGCTACAACCCGGCGATGGTCACACCGGGCACGATGGTGACCGTGCAGACGGGCTCGGACATCTACATCGCGCCCAAGAACCTGGCCGCGCCGCCAACCACGACCACGACGATCGCCGGCACCACGACGAGCACGACGGCCGGCTCGACCTCGACGACCGCTCCGCACACGACGCAGAGCACCGTGGGGGACCCCCCTGGGCTCAACCACGACAACAACTTCTCCCACCCGTCGGACACCGCCCAGGGGCTCATGCCCTGGGACCCGCGCGCGTGCACCGCGAACCAGCCGATCATCAACAAGTGACCGGCTAGCCATGGGACCCACGGGGCCGGACTGGCCGCGGCCCGTCGTGCACTTCGAGATCACCGCTCGGGACCCAGACGCGCTCGCGCCGTTCTACGAGTCGATGTTCAACTGGACCATCCACGAAGGGCCGATCCGATTCTTCACCGCCGGGCTCGGAGGGCCAGAGCCGGGGCCGAACGGGCACCTGCGCAAGTCCGAGCAAGGCGGCGTCACGCTGTACATCCAGGTGCGCGACCTCACCGCCTCGCTCGAGCGTGCGGCCGCCCTCGGCGGCGCGGTGACGATCGGCGCCATGGACCTGCCCGACGGGCCGACGATCGCAGGGATCACCGACCCCGAGGGCAACCCGATCACGCTCGTCCAGCAGTAGCCCGACGGCAGGCGGGGTCCGTCAGGCGCCACTGGCTCAGCCGCTCTCGTCGAGAGCGTCGCGCAGCTCCTGGAGCGCACGGCGCAGGAGCCTCGAGACGTGCATCTGGCTGATCCCCATCCTCGTGGCGATCTCGGTCTGGCTCAGCTCCTCGACGAAGCGGAGCTGAAGGAGCGTGCGATCGCGCGGCGAGAGGCGCTGCAGGTGCGCGACCAGGTCCGATCGCTCCCCGAGAAGCGCCGCGGCGTCGTCGACGCCGAGCCGCTCGTCGTCGGGGCCGGCGACGAGCGCGTCGAGCGACGCGAGCCGGTAGCCCTGCCCGGCCTCCATCGCGAGGAGGACCTGGTCGGCGGTCAGCCCGCAGGCCGCCGCGATCTCGTGCACCGTGGGTGATCGTCCGTACCGCTGGAGGAGCTCGCCCACCGCGGTGCTCACCTCGAGGTAGTGCTCCTTCACCTGGCGTGGCGTCGAGATGCCCCACCCCCGATCCCGGAAGTGGTGCTTGAGCTCGCCCACGACGGTCTTGGTCGCGAACGTCGAGAACGCGAAGCCGAGGCTCGGGTCGAAGCGGTCGGCCGCGTGGACGAGCGCCAGCGACGCGACCTGGACGAGGTCCTCGTATGGCTCGCCGCGATCCGCGTACCGCCGGGCGAGGAAGCGAGCGAGCCCGAGGTGCGACGTGATCAGCGCCTCTCTCGAGACCGCCGGGTCCGTCGCGCTGTGCATCGAGTGGACGGGAGGCCGGTCGTTGGTCACCGCGCCGGGAGTGCCCGCTCCCGGCGCTTGCGCAGCCACGCGACCGTCGTGCCGCCGTCAAGCGCGACGCCGTGCTCGTCGACCAGTGCGTCGAGGATCTGGCGCGAGAGCGACTCGGGGAGACCGCCCGCGTCCGGCGGCGGCGCGTCGGCTGCCCGCGCCGAGGTCGCCTCGAGGCGGCAGCGGACCTCGACGGCGTCGTTGCCCCACTCGACCCGCACGTGGAGCCGCCCCGCGAGTGCGCCCGCGCCCGAGTGGCCGAGCACCGAGAGGCAGAGCTCTTCGACGGCGAGCTGTAGGTCTTCCAGCTCGTCGAGCGTCAGCTCCATGCGCGTCGCGATGGACCCGGTGTTGAGGCGGACGAGGGAGAGGTACTCGGGCACCCCGGGCACCACCAGCTCCACGAACTCGCTCACACGTCCCCTCCCCGAGTCGTCGCGATGTCGGGTCCTCGTCCGGGTCCCCGGCCTCCCGAGGGCCGTGGCGATCCTATGACGGCGCCGCGCCGCGTCCATGCGCGGGCGCAGGTCTCCTCGTGCGCCTCGTGGTCGCGGCGGGTGCCGCCGGCCAGGGCGTCGACACGCGACCCCTCGACGACGGCGACGGCGTCCGCACCGTGGTCGCGCACGTGACGGAGGGGGGCTTAGCATCACGATCCGGACCTCTTGGTGGAGAGGAGCGCGCCGCCGTGGGCATTGACGTGGAGGTGGACCGGAGCGCGGCGGGCGCCGTGGTGCGCGTGCAGGGGGAGGTCGACCTCGCGACGGCGCCCGAGCTCGACGAGGTCCTCGCCGCCATCGACGCGTCGGACGGCCCCGTCGTGGTCGACCTGAGCGAGGTCTCGTTCCTCGACTCGAGCGGCCTGAGCGTGCTCGTCCGCTCCCATCAGCACCTCCGCTCCTCAGGCGGGGAGGGCCTCCGACTCGTGGTCACCCGACCCGCGACCCAGCGTGTCCTCGACGCCACGGGGCTCTCCGAGGTCTTCGAGGTGTTCGCCTCGCGTGCCGAGGCAACGGGGGGCCGGTGAGCCTTCGGCGCGGCGCGTCGACGCGCATGAGGCGCGCCCGGCTGGGCCGCCACGCCGTCACCGCCCTGTCCTGAGGCGCACCGGTGAGTGAGGCCGTCCAGCCGGCACCCCTGGCGCGTGCGACGCCGACGTGGGCCGATGCCCCTCGGGGCGAGCCGGCGGCCGACGGGGCCGAGCCCTCCCCGACAGCCCCCCGCCCGCGGCGTGCGCACCTGTCCAGCGCCGCCATCCTCGTGGTGGGCCTGGCGCTCTCCCTTGGCCTCGCGGCGGTTGCGTCGAGGGCCGTCGACGACGGTGAGCAGCGGGTGCTCACCACCCAGCTGAGCCAGGTGTCCGCCGCGCTGCAGGCCGCGATCCCCGCCATCCAGCAGCCCCTCGTTGCCGCGGACCGGATCGCCGGTGTGGCGGGCGTCACCGCGTTCCGGTCCTTCGTCGGTCCCGACGTCGGGGCACGGGCCACCGGGGCGCCGTTCCGATCGATCTCGCTGTGGCGGCGAACGACCGGCGCGCCGCGCCTCCTCGCGGTGGTCGGCCAGCCCCCCACCCTGCTCGCCTCCCCCGCCGCAGCGGCGCGCGCGCTCGCAGCGACCCACCCGAGCACCGAGCTGTCGGTGATCGGGCTCCCCTCGGGCGCAGCCCGGGAGCTCGGCTTCGCCGAGTCCCTCCCGGGCACGGGCTCCGACCTGATCGTCTACGCCGAGAGCGACCTGCCGACGCCGGGCTCGGCCTTCAAGGGGCTCGACTTCGCCCTCTACCTCGGCCGCACGACGTCCGCCGCCCACCTTCTCGAGGCGACCATCACGCTCCCCGCCGCCGGACGGCACTTGACGACGATCATCCCGTTCGGCAGCGCCGACGTCACGATCGTCACCGCCATCGTCGGGCGCCCGCCCGGTGTGCTCCCGACCGAGCTCCCGTGCGTCATCCTCGCGGTCGGCGCCGCGCTGACCGTCATCGCCGCGCTCTCCGCGGAGCGGCTCGTGCGACGACGCGAGCTCGCCGAGGCCGTCGCCAGCGATCGGGGCGTGCGCTACGTCCAGCAGCGCGGGATCGCCCAGACGCTCCAGCGCTCCCTGCTGCCGCCCGAGCTCCCCTCCTTTCCCGGCGTCGAGGTCGCCACGCGCTACGTCGCGGGCGTCGAGCACCTCGACGTCGGCGGCGACTGGCACGACGCGATCCGCATCGACGATGACCACCTCTTCGTGACGGTGGGGGACGTCGCTGGTCGGGGCCTCCGTGCTGCGACCGTGATGGCGACCGTCCGGCACGCCATCCGCGCGTACGCGGTGCAGGGCGACGATCCGGGCACGGTCCTTCGCAAGCTCGGAGACGTCGTCGACGTCGTGCGCGACGGCTGCTTCGCGACGGTGCTCTGCGCGGTGCTCGACGTGCCACGGCGCCTCGTGACCGTCGCGAGCGCCGGACACCTGCCGCCGCTTGTGGTCGACCGCGGCGGTGCGAGGTTCCTCGTGCTACCCGTCAACACGCCCGTGGGCGTTGCGAGCATCCGGTCGCCGCAGTCCGTGACCTACACCCTCTCGTCGGGTACGACGCTCGTGTTCTATACCGATGGACTCGTGGAGCGCCGCGACCGCACCCTCGACGAGGGGCTCGGCGCCCTGCGTCGCGCAGCACCCCCACCGGACCTGCCCATCGAGCGCCAGCTCGCCCAGATCATCGCCGCGCTCGTGCCCGAGGGCGCGGTGGACGACCTCGCGGTGCTCGGCCTCACGTGGCCGGCCCCGCCGCTCGGCGCGGTGGACGGGGCCACGGACGACGCGGCAGCGCCCGCGGCGTGGCGCTCGCTCGGTGAGCGGTCCACGACGTTCACGCGGCGCTTCGGACCGGTCCCGGGCTCGGTGGCCGAGGCGCGTGCCTTCGTCGATGGCTCGCTCCCCGACGTCGCGCCCGGCGAGCGGGAGGTGTCGGTGCTCCTCACCTCGGAGCTCGCCACGAACGCGGTGCGGCACGCGAAGACCGACTTCGAGGTCACCGTGCTCGACGCCGCCGGCACGCACCGGGTGCGGGTGGGCGTCGCGGACGCGGCGGCGGGGACGCCCGAGGTGCGTGGTGCGCGGCGCGGCGCGCCCGACGGCCGCGGCCTGCAGCTCGTAGCGACGCTCTCGAACCAGTGGGGCGTCGAGTGGGCGGCGGACCAGCGGTCCAAGACGATCTGGTTTGAGGTGCGAACATGAGCATCGCCCGGGGCGCCGCCAACTCGGACCGGACCTGTGCGGTTTGGGGCCGCTCGCACCGGGGCATGACCGTCGACAACCGTCGCCAGCTGCAGGAGGCTCGAGATGAGAGCACCAAGGTTCGTCCGATACGCCGTGACGGCTGGCGTCGCTGCGGCCGCGCTGGCCGTGGTGCCCGCGTTCGTGAGCTCGTCGTTCGCGAGCCCGGCGCTGGCGTCGTCGGCCCCGGCGGCGCCGACGTCGGTCGGGCTCGCCGCCGGCAACCACTCGCTCAGCGTCTCGTGGACCGAGTCGACGAGCGGGACGCTCGTCTTCGTCGCCACCGCCCGCACCCTCGGTCACCTCTCGAAGGTCTGCATCTCGAAGACGGACGCATGCACCATCGGGGCTCTCGTCAACGGCCTCGTCTACAACGTCACCGTCGTCGCCAAGAAGCTGCTCGTCACCTCGGCGCCGTCCGGCGACGTGACGGCGCTCGTCGGGGTCCCCGGCGCGCCGCGATCGGTGCACGCGGGTGCGGGGAAGGCATCGGCGTCGGTCTCCTGGTCGGCACCAGCGTCGAGGGGCGTGGCCAGGGTCACCGGCTACATGGCGACGGCGTTCCCCGGCGGCCTCAGCTGCTCCACGGCCGCCACGCTCCTCACCCAGGCCGGGCGCTCCTGTGAGATCCCCGGGCTCTCGTCGGGGACGGCGTACACCGTCACGGTGACCGCGACGAACGCGTTCGGGACGGGCCTGCCCTCGAGAGCGGTGTCGGTCACGCCGAGCTGACGCCGCCGTCAGCCGAGGTCGCGATACACCGCACGTCGGTAGGTCGCCGGGTCGATCACCTTGGCGTACGAGGCGAGCGGCGCGTCGGCGTCGGCGCTCGGCACCGAGGATGCGGGCGGTGCGGTGCCCCCGAAGAGCGTGAGGACGAGCACGCCGTCATCGCCGAGGGCGGTCGTTCGACGCAGTAGTCCCGGGCGATGCGCGTAGGTCCACTCCTGCAGCGCCGCGTCCCGCCGAGCGAACTCCTCGGCCGCCACGCCCGCCGCCAGTGCGAACTGCTCCACCTCTACGAAGCCCATGCGGCGCCTCCCTGTCGGTGTTCGAGCCTACGGACCCCCGATGGCGGGCGACGGAGCGGGCACGCCCGCCAAGGCGGTCATCACGGTGCAGTGACCCGGAAGCCCGGTCCGCCGACGGGCTCTGTCGTCCCTAGCGGGCGAGGAGAAGCCCGCCCACGACTGCGGCGAGCGCCGCGATGACGGCCCACGCGACCCATGCCGGCGCGCCCCGCCGGCCCCACTCTCGGTACGGCACTCATCCATCCAACCGGCCGGCGGCCCCTCACGAAGCGGTCGGCACGCCGGACCGCTGCGGGCCGTCGGCCCGGTGTGCGCGCACTACCCAGGGACCCCGATGCACGGACCGGTGCCGCAGACGTTCGGGACGAGGCCAGTGCTCATGAAGTCGTAGATCTGCGAGATGAGCCCAGGGCTCTGGCGGCCGTAGCCGTGCGGGTCGTTGCCGTACTGGGGCCCCGACGGCGACAGGTTGACCGTGGGCGGCGTCGGGGTGCCGTAGTCCCACAGCTCGATGAACGCCGGGTTGGAGACCGCCTGGTTCGCGGCGCTCAGGCCCCACTGCATCGTGACGGGCAGGTTGAGCCTCGGGGTGCCGAAGGCGTTCGAGTCGAAGATCGGCTGGTGGTTCACTGCGCCGAGCGTGCGCGCGAGCGCCTCTGCCGACACGTTCGCCACCTGGTGGTCGCCGTAGTTCTCGATGATGAACACGTGCTTGGCCTTCGTCCCCGCGTAGGGATGGGCCACCAGGTGCTCGGCATAGCCCTCGTTCTCACCACGGTCCCAGAGCATCTGGGCGAGCTGCAGGCCCAGCTGCTGGTCCGTCGAGTTCGGGTACGCGGGGTCGTAGACGGACTGGAACGACGCCCAGTCGACCGATCGGTTGAGGAGGAGGCCCCCGTAGTTCTCCCCCGGCACGCCGAGGATCACGCGGCTCCACCCCGTCGCGACGGCCGACACCGCGCCGCCCATGATCCCGCCTTGCGAGTACCCCTGGAAGCCGCACTTGCCGACCTGGAAGCGGACGGCCGACCCCTGTTGGAACGCCGCGTTGGTCGCGAAGCCCTTCTTCGAGTCGATCAGTCGTGCGAGGAACTGGAAGTTCACGAAGCCCTGCAGCATGTGGTCCACGTTGACGTGGAAGAGGCTCATGTTGTCGAGCGAGGCCTCGACGAGGAGGATGTCGTTGGACGACATGCCGGACCAGTCGGTCGCGCAGCCCATCATGTTGGCCGCAACGCCCTTCACGAAGGACGAGCCGGCGACCTCGGTCGCGTCGCCCAGCAGCCCGTGGCCGTACAGGGTTGGAAGGGCGGGGCCGCTCGACGAGATCGTCGTCGGCATCACGCAGATGAAGTTGGCCCAGAGCTGGTTCGACCACGTTGGGTGCGCGCCCTTGGACAGCGTCGAGTGCTCGAGGAGGGGGAGGCCGTGCTTGTCGACGTGCATCGCCCCGCACAACGCGGTGTCGGTGCTCATGAACATCGCCTTTTGGACCTTCGGGCAGCGCGTGAGGAAGGTGGGCACCTGGAAGCTGCCGGAGACCTGTCGCTCCGTCCCGACGGTCGCCACGTTGGTCACCCGGTAGACCGGGGTGGTCGAGCCAACCAGCTTGAACGCCTGATCGCGCATGGTGAGCGCCGGGTCGGCGAGGTCGTCGTCGTGGAACGTCTTGGTCGAGGTGCCTCCCGAGGAGATGACCGAGAAGTCCCACGCGGCGTAGAGATGGGAGACGTCGAAGGACTTGAGGTCGTTCTGCACGAGCCACTTGAGATGCGCACCACGCGTCTTCGGGACCATCGTCCCGCCCAGCGCGGCAGCCTCGCCTGCGAGCATCGGGATCTTCGCGTCGCTCGTGTCGTAGAGGTTCCGCAGCACGACGTCGATGCGGTCGCCCTCGGTGTAGTTGACCACCGGATGGATCAGCAGGAGCTGCGTCGACGCGTCGGCGTCCTGGGCGTCGAGCTCGGCGAAGTAGGGGACGCACCGGCTCCGCGTGGCGTCCCAGAGCACGATCGGCACGGACGTGCTCGTCAGCGCCCCGCCCATCGTGCAGTCCGAGAGCCCGATGTCGGTCGACGGAGCGATGTTCGAGTTCGCGAGCGAGAGGCTCGGGACGTTGATCATCACGACCGACCCGGGCGAGAAGCCGTCGTTGTGGTTCTGGAAGGTCGGACTGATGTGGACCCCGGACTTGTTCTCGGGCGTGGCGGACGGGTTGATGTTGACGAGTCGGCCGGTTGGCGTGCTGGCCGCCTTGGTGAAGGCGTTGTTCGGCCACGGCAGGAGGCAGTCGTGCCCGACGGGCGTGGTCACGAGCGCGTCGCACTTGGCCACGCCCGGGTTCGGCATGCTCGACGCCGATGCAGGGGGCGATGCGGCGATGGCGAGCATCCCCGGACCCAGCAGGGCCAGCACTGCGACCGATGACACCACACGACGTCCACGCATCTTCGCTCCCCCTTCGCGACGAACCTGTCGACACTATCCCCGTGTCCGCGGGTCGAGGGGCACACGCACGCAACCACCCGTGACGCGTGCGCGCAGGGCGTCGGCGCCACGGCGACGGCGTCGCCGCCGAGGTGCGCGCCCTGGCGTCAGGCGGGCGCGCGCCCTCCAGGAAGAACCGTGGTCACGGGGCGACGTAGTACGAGTCAAAGACGCGGCCGACCCGCCCTACGATGCGCACGAGGGGCGTCGCGGTCGCGAGGACGTCGCCGTGCCATGACGTGGGGCGCGCCGCGACGTCGGCGTAGCCGTCGCCTCCGAGCGCGTACACCGGCAGGAGCCACGTCGCGCCAGAGGTCGTTGCGAACGTGCGCAGTCCGATCGACGACGTGCGCAACTCGACGATCATGAGGTTGTTCGGCAGTCCCGTGGAGGTGGAGACGCCGCCGTCGGCATGGCGCTCGAGCCCGCCGAGGTTCGACGTGCTCTGGACGAGCGCCCCAGCCGCCACCGCGGGGCTGATCAAGGGGTACGTCGTGGCGCGCCCGATCGTGAAGACAGGGAGGTTCGCCGCGACGAGCCTCCCGTCGGGGTCGAAGGCGGCCTGGACGACCTGGTCGGTCGCGACACCGTGGACGAGGATCGTCGCACTGCGCAGCACGGTCCCGTCGCACGCGACGTGCCGCGCGCGCCACCAGCCCGTCTCATAGGTCGGTCGCGCGAGGTCGTAGCGCAGCCCCAGCGTGTCGAGGAGCTGCGCCACGGTGGCAGACATCGCGGACTGGTCCGTGTCGATCGCGCTCGACGGCTCCGGGGCGCAGCGGCGGGTGGGGGCGACGGCGCCGCGGGCGTACTCGAGGTAGTCGACGCCCGAGCGCGGCGTGAGGAGCGTCGCGAGGCCGGTGCCGGCGACGTGCGGCTCGGCCCTGAGCACCAAGGTCGCGCGATCCACGCGCAGCACCCGGCCGCGAAGGCCGAACGCCGGGGCACTCTCGGCGAGGAGGCGGGCCGGGTCGGGCGGGCGCAGCGCCTGGACGGCGGGCAGGGTGGGCGAGGAGGTGGGCAGCTGGGCGCCAAGCTGGTAGAGGTAGGTCGCGCGGGCGTCAGGCGCGAACACCGGCATGCCGGGGAGTGCGTACCCGGGGTTCGCGGCGCTCCACCACGCCGTCGACTGGGCCTGGGTGCCGTTCACGTCGGCCGTGCCGTAGATCGCCGCCTTCTCCAAGGACAGCGGTTGGGGGCGGCTCACGACGTGGAGCGCGCTCGCCGCAGGCAACGGCGAGCCAGCCGTCGCGAGCAGCCCGCCTGCGGCGAGCGCCGCGGCGGCGAGCGCCGTCATCGGCACGGCGAGCACCGCGAGCCGGCGCCGGCGCCGGCGCACCGGTGCGGCCATCGTCACCCGATCCACCATCGCTGCGGCGTCGGCGTGCTCGTAGGTCGCCCCGGCGAACGGGTCGAGTGCCCGGATCCGGTCGTCGAAGTGGCTCATGTCGCGGTGCTCTCCCATCTAGCCCTGCATGTCCGTTGGTGGCCCCGCAGTACGACGCGCCTCGACGGCGCTGAGCTCCTCCAAGAATCGGGCCTTGGCACGCGAGAGCCGGGTCCCCGCGGCGTTCGAGGAGACGCCGAGGACGACGGCGAGGCCGTGGACGTCGACACCGTCCCAGAAGTGCAGTCGGAGCAGGTCGCGATCCGCCTCGCCCAGGGCGTCGAGCGCCTCGCGCCCCGCGAGGTCCGCCATCGCCTCGTCCTCCGCCGACGCCGCGCCGCCGCCCGGTCGAAGCCGCGCCTCGTGGCGCTTCCGCCGTCGGTGGGCCCGGTGGGCGTTGTGGAGCACGTGCCGCGCCACGCCAATGACCCAGGGACGCTCCGAGTCACCCGTCGGGACGTCGTCGAGGCGCCGCCAGAGCACGACGAAGGTCTCCTCCACCAAGTCGTCGAGGTCCTCCCTCGAGAGCGGGTAGAGGCGACGGCGGAGGTAGTTCGCGATCGCCGCGCTGTGCTCGGCCACGAGATCCTCGAGCCGACCCTTCGCCGGAGTGGCCACAGGATCACTCTGTCCGCTCAGGGCCCCCGCGTACGGGAGCCGGTCGCGGCCCGAGCCACCCGGGTCAGCGGGTGGCAGGCTCGATCGCGGCGATCTGCTCCATGACCGGGGCGAACGTCGCTTCGAGCCACGCCGCGGGATCGTCGCCCACCGGCCCGGTCACGAGCCCCCCGACCCCGATCGCGGCGAGCTCCTCGGCCGCACGGACGACGTCGTCGGCGCTCGGAGCGGGCGGCAGGTTCCGGAACATCGTGGTGACCTCGATCTCATTCACGTCGCGGCCGACGTCATCGCAGTGCGCGCGCAGCACGTCGAGCTTGTGCGCGATCTCCTCTGGGGACCCGAAGATGTTGCACGCGTCGGCGTACTTGGCGACGAGCCGCAGGGTCTTGCGCTCTCCGCCGCCGCCGATGAGGATGCGCGGCCGCGGCGAGGAGACCGGCACCGGGCGGCAGAGGGTCTCGGCGAGCTGGTAGTGCGCCCCATCGTAGGGACCGTCGTCGTCGCCCCACATCTGCAGGCAGATCTGGATCGCCTCCTCCAAGCGCTCGAAGCGCTCCGCCGTCGGCGGATAGGGGACGCCGAGCCCCATGTGCTCCCGCTCGTACCACGCGGCGCCGATGCCGAGCTCGGCACGCCCGGCCGAGAGCACGTCGAGCGTCGTCACGATCTTGGCGAGCAGCCCCGGATGCCGGTAGGTGACGCCGGTGACCAAGAGGCGCAGGCGCAGCGTGTCGGTCACGCCGGCTACGAAGCCGAGCGCGGTGTAGCCCTCCAGCATGGGATCCGTCGCGGGGGCGGCCATCTCCATCTGGAAGTAGTGGTCCATGAACGACAGGGTTCGGACGCCGAGCGCCTCGGCGCGCGTGGCGAGGTCCGCGACGCTCGCTCCGAGCTCAGGTGACGGGCCGGCCCAGTCGAAACGCCAGACGTGCAGGTCGAGATTCATGGGGGCACTTCTACTCGACCGGGGGCGACGACGCCGTCAGGGCGACGTCGTGTCGCCGTGACTCGGCGCTGGGCCGATGCCCACTGCGAGCAGCGTGGCATTGGGGACGTTGACGAGGCCGTCGTCGGTCTCGATGGACACGTAGACGAGGTTCATGGCCGTGACCGTGCCCTCGAAGATCCCACCGAGGGCACCTGCCCGGACCCGCACGCGCTCGCCCAGGGTGAACGGCCGCGAGAGGAGCAGCACGATCCCAGCGAAGACGTTGCCGAGCGTCTGCTGGGCGGCGATGCCGAGGACGACACCCGCGACCGCCCCGCCGACGAGGAGCCGCTGGACCGGGACGCCGAGCAGACCCAGGCAGGCGAAGACGACGATCGTGTACCCCGTGATGCTGACGACGATCTTCACCGCTCCCACGCTGGACACCCCACCCGCCACGCCAACGAGGCTGGCGAGGCCCTCGGCGCACGCCCTGACGCCAAGCACTGCCAGCACGAGGAACACAGTCGCCCCGATGATCGCGATGAGCTTCGGGTCGACGTGATGCGCGTGGACGTCGCCGAGGTCGGAGCTCACCGACAGCACCACGACCGCCCCGATCCCGAAGATCGCAGCCAGGGTGAGCCGGTGCCGCGCGTGGCGGAGGACGCCCCGGGTGGTGAGGCTCGCGTCCTCGGGTGCCGCCGGGCCGCCCACCAGGCTCACGGCGAGCCCGCCGTGAGCCCCGCTAGTGCCGCGAGCGGGGGAGCCACCTGCCGATCGTACGCTCCGCGTCCCGCCAGCTCGTGCCTTGCGCCCGGCGGGTCCGCAGGATCCTGCGGCGCTCCCGTTCGCTCGTCCCGCCCCAGATCCCGTGCTCCAGGTGCTCGGCCAGCGCGAACTCGAGGCACGCGGTCGCCACGTCGCACGCCGCGCACACGCGCCGCGCCGCGGCCACCCCGGTGCTGTTGGTCGGGAAGAACAACTCTGGCGACAGCTCGCGGCAGCGCGCGTCGGCCATCCACTCCTGGTTCATCGCCCCTCCTCTTGCCGGACGCGGTGTCTCGCCAAAGGGCTGCGGCACGACGGGTGGCAGCTCGTGCCCGTCACCGAATGCCTCGTCGTCCTCCAGCCGGCGCTGCAGGAGGTCGACGGCGTCGCTCCTCGCCTCATCTCCCCCGGGACCGTGACGAGGACCCGACGGTCATCGGGCCTGCGCGCCACGATCGCGATCAGTTCCTCGGGCTCGACCTTGAGGCGCCCGCGCAGGCTCGTGAGCAGCACGGATCCCATCTGCAAGCCGATCGCGATCACCGGATGCGGACCCAGCCCTGCACCACGTCGCCACCCTCCTCGAGTCGCTCGGCTGGTGCGTACCCGGCGGGCAGGTAGGTCAAACCGCGGATCGGCGGCCCGCACGACGGCCCGGGAGGGCCAGGCGTGCAGGGGGGAGGTCATTTCGAGCCGGTGCCCATCTGCTTGAGCTAGGTGAGCAGGTCGTCGGGGTGCTCCTCTTCGACGACCAGGATCGCTTCGATCAACCTCCGGCTCGTCACGTCACCGTCGCCCAGCCAACGAGCCGATCGCGAGCCTCGGTCCGCCCCAAGCGGACCGACGGCGTGCCCCCGATGCGTACCTGATCCCCCGTGGCGCGTGGTCCGCGGGTCGCCCGGCGATCAGCGTCCTGCGCGGACGAGACGGCCGGGCCGCGCCCCGGTGTCAGCGTCGTCGCGGCGCGCGAGGGTCCCGTCGACCAGCGTCGCCACGTAGCCCTCGGCGCCCTGCAGGATGCGGCTCGCTCCCGCCGGGAGGTCGAAGCGCAACTCGGGCGCGAGGATCCGGAGCCGTTCGAGGTCGATGACGTTGAGGTCCGCGCGCTTGCCCACCGCGACCGTGCCCCGGTCGTCGAGCCCGTAGAGCTCGGCGTTCGCACCGCTCAGCTTGCGCACGAGCAGCTCGATCGGCAGACGCTCACCACGCGTGCGATCCCTCGCCCAGTGGGTGAGGTGGAACGTCGACGCCGAGCAGTCCGAGATGAGGTTGACGTGGGCGCCGGCGTCCCCGAGCCCCGTCACGGTATCGGGGTGCGACAGCATCTCGAAGCACGCATCGAGGGTCCCGCCCACGAAGTTGGAGCCGGAGAGGGCGTAGAACGCCTTCCCTTCGTCCTCCAAGAGCAGGTCGTACATGTGAGCGACGGGGTCGACGCCCAGCTCGGTCGCACGCGCGAAGACCGAGCTCGAGAGCTCCGGCTCGTAGTCGATCGGCTCGGTGAGCGGGAACGTGAGCGGGAGAGCGACCTGGAAGAGCTCGACGATGAGCGAGGAGAAGTCCTTTGGCGAGCCCGCGGCGCTCGACTCCGAGAGGATGGCGTCACGGACCTCATCGCGCCGCAGCTCGGCCACCCGCTCGGCGAGGGGGAGATGGGCGAGCTTCAGGTAGGTCGGCCGACCCATGAAGAGGTGGTACGCGTCGAGGCTCGTCATGATCGTCACGGACCTCGGGATGATCTGGGGGCGCAGCTGGGCGCCGGCACGGTTGGCCGCCGCGGCGGCCTCGAGGACGAGCCGCCAGTGGCCTGGGTCCTCGAAGAGCTGTGCGACGGTGAAGGTCACGGGCCGACCGCTCGCACGGGACACCGCTTCGAGGAGCGGCAGCTCGTCGAGCGGCTTGGTCGGCTCGCCGCCGAGCCGCTCGAGACTCCCGATGGTGCCCGCCACGATGGCCTCGAAGACACCGCGGCCAAAGGGTCGGAACGCCGAGGCGATCGCGACCAGCTCGTCCTCGGGCGCAAAGGTGCCCGGCACTGGTCGGCCCGACCTCGCACGGTGCCCGATCGTCCGCGACGTCGAGAAGCCGACCGCGCCGGCGTCGAGCGCGTCCGCCACGATGGACGACATCGCGGCCAGGTCCTCGTCCGTCGCGTCCTCGTTCGCCGCTCCGCGCTCACCCATGACGTAGAAGCGGACCGCGCCGTGCGGCACCTGGGCGGCAACGTCAACCGCGTAGTGCCGCGCCTCGAGGACGTCGAGGTACTCGCGAAACGTCTCCCACTCCCCCCATGGCATTCCCACGCTCAACGCCGAGCCGGGGATGTCCTCGACGCCCTCCATGAGATCGATCAGCGCGTCGTGATCGCTATCGCGGACGGGGGCGAAGCCGACGCCGCAGTTACCCATGACGAGCGTGGTCTCGCCGTTCGATGCGGAGGGCTCGAGCGCGTCATCCCAGGTCGCCTGGCCGTCGTAGTGGGTGTGCACGTCGACCCACCCAGGGGTGACGAGGGCGCCTTCGGCGTCGACGACCTCGCGAGCGGCACCCGTGACCTCGCCCAGCTCGACGATGATCCCGTCACGCACCCCGACGTCCGCGGTGCGGGCGGCTCCGCCCGTCCCATCGACCACCGTCCCGCCCTTGATCACGATGTCGAGCATCGCGGACCCCCTCTCTCAGCGCGTGCCTGCACACGATCGCACGGATCGGGGGGACCGGGCGCCCGAGAAGCTCCCGCGTCGATAGGGTCCGCAGCACCGTCGCCGCGCGTGCGGTCGACGTCACAGCAAAAGGGAGGACCCGATGCGGCTGCTGATCGCTGGTGGCACGTCGTTCGTCGGGCGCGCCGTCGCCCTCGCCGGCGTCGAGCGTGGCCATGAGGTGACGGTCGTGAACCGCGGCGTCACGCCGAGCGACCTTCCCTCGTCCGTCGAGCACCTCGTCGGCGATCGCCACGGCGACCTCTCCGCGCTCGACGGGCGTTCCTTCGACGCGACCGTCGACACGATCGCCTACCGGCCGAGCGAGGTGGCCGCCCTGCACGCTGCGATCGGCGAGCGGGGCGGTCACCACCTGCAGATCTCGTCTGTCTCGGCCTACGCCGACCCCGAGGCTGAGGGCGCCACCGAGGTGACTGGCGCTCTGTGGCCGGCCGGGTCGGTCGACCCCGAGGCGCCCATCACCGGGGCGACCTACGGGCCGCTCAAGGCGGACTGCGAGCGGGCGGCCGAAGCCCTCTTCGGCGCCGCGACGACGTTCGTGCGGCCCACCTTCGTCATCGGAGGGCACGACGCGACCCTGCGCTTCCCCTACTGGGTGGAGCGAGCGCGCCGGGGAGGGAGGATCGCGGTCCCTGGCCCTCGCGGCAACGCCCTGCAGTACATCGACGCGCGCGACCTCGGCGAGTTCGTCGTCGCCTTGGCCGTGGCCGGGATCCCCGGGGCCTTCACCGCCGCGGGGCCGTGGCCCGCGGGGCGATTCGTCGACGTCGTCGAGCAGGTCGTCCGCCACGTCGCCCCCGCAGGGACCGAGGTCGTCGAGGTGCCGGCCCAGGACGTCGAGCACGCCGGACTGTCCCTCGCGTTCCCGCTCTGGTCGGGACCATCGAGCGAGCCCGCGCTCGCAGTGGACCCGTCGAAGGCGCTGACAGCAGGTCTCGAACTGCGCCCGCTCACCAACAGCGTCGAGGACGTGCTCGCGTGGTGGGGCGATCGGCCGTGGCCGGACAGCTGGCTCGCCGCGGACGCCGAGGCTGGGCTTCTCGACGCCGCAAGCGCCACGTAGCCGCGCCCCGCACGGAGCGGTCCCGCACGGCGAGGCCTCGCTAGGTTCTCAGGGCAGCCCACGAGCGAGGAGCGAGGCATGACGAAGAAGGACGCGTTCACCGAGGACGAGTGGACCACGATCCTCGAGGGTCCGACGAGTGCCGGGATGATGGTGATCACCGCGTCGCACGGGGGCACGTTCCGCGAGACTTTCGCCGAGTCCAAGGTGTATGGCGAGGCGCGGGCCCACCACGGGGCGAGCGAGCTGCTCGACGAGATCGTCTCGACGAGGCCGAAGACGGATCACACGCACTACCACTCCGCCGACGAGCTACAGGCGGGGGCGATCAAGCACCTGACCGACGCCGTCGCCCTCCTCAGCGCGAAGGCGACGCCCCAGGAGGTCGACGACTACCGGAAGTTCGTGCGCACCCTGTGCGACAAGGTCGCCGCCGCCCACAAGGAGGGCAACGACGCCGAGAACCCCGCGGAGACCGCCGCGATCGAGAAGATCTCGGCGGCGCTCGGCGCGTCGTCGTAGCGGCGCGACCAAGGCGGCCGCGGGTAAGGCCCCCCCACGTTGCGGTGAACGATGGCAGGCTCGCCACCGCGGGCGACCGAGTGGGGGGCGCGTGGAGCGAGCGGGTGCGGAGGTGGACGTCTGCGTCATCGGCGCCGGCTTCGCAGGGCTGACTGCGGCTCACCGGCTCGCACAGGCTGGCCGCTCGGTCGCGGTGCTCGAGGCGCGCGACCGCGTCGGCGGACGAACCTGGACCGAGGTGAGTGCGGACGGCGTCGCGATCGACAGAGGGGGCGCATGGCTCGGCCCCAGCCACTCGGCCGCCCTCGCGCTCGCCGACGAGCTCGGCGTCACGACCTACAAGACCAACGTCGCCGGCTCGCACCTGCTCGTCGGCGACGGCCGACTCCAGCGCTACAAGGGCCTCATCCCGAGAATCAGCCCGCTCGCGGTGCTCCAGATCGCCGCCGCGCAGTGGCGTCTCGACCGGATGGCCAGCAAGCTGCCCCTCGACGCGCCGTGGTCGGCGCGCAAGGCCGCCCGGTGGGATGACCAGACGCTCGGCTCGTGGCTGTCGCGCACGCACATCCGCTCCCCGCTCGGCCGCGGCCTGTTCGACATGGCGGTGCGGGGCCTCTTCGCCGCGCCGGATGCAGAGGACGTGTCGTTCCTCGACCTCCTCTTCTTGGTGCGGGCACACGGGAAGATCGAGCACCTGTTCTCCATCGAGGGCGGTGCGCAGGAGATCCTCGTCGACGGCGGCCTCGGCGGGATGGCGCAGCGCCTGGCCGCGCTGCTCGGTGACGCCGTCGAGCTGTCCGCGCCCGTCCGGTCGATCACCCACGGCGCGGACCGCGTCGTCGTCACGACCGACCGCACGACCGTGACCGCGCGCCGCGCCGTCGTGGCGGTGCCGCCGGCCCTCGTGCTCGACATCGACTTCGACCCGGTGCTCCCAGAGGACCGCGTGGCGCTGTGCACACGTGCGGTTGCCGGCGTCGAGACCAAGACGATCGTTGTCTACGACACCCCGTTCTGGCGCGACGAGGGGCTGAGCGGCCAGAGCGCCGAGCCCGGATCTCCCTCAGAGGTCACGATCGATGCCTCGCCGTCGAGGCCCTCCCACGGGGTCCTCGCGTCGTTCACCTTCGGGCGCGTGGCGCAGCGGCTCGACGCGATGTCCGCCGGTGCGCGGCGGGCCGCCGTGCTCGACGTCCTGGCGAGCCGGTTCGGCGTCCGAGCAGCGTCGCCGGTCGCCTTCGTGGAAACCCCCTGGTGGCAGGAGCCGTGGAGCCGCGGCTGCTCGGTGGCGCACTTCCCCAAGGGCGTGCTCACCCGATACGGCCCCCTGCTCCGCGCACCGCTCGGCTCGATCCACTGGGCCGGGACCGAGACGGCCACGCTGGCCCACGGTGCGGTCGAGGGCGCCATCCTCTCAGGAGAGCGCGCCGCGCGCGAGGTGCTCGACGCGATCGGGGCCGACTCGTCGAGGCGCAGCTCAGCTTGACGGTGTCGAGCCGTCTCCCTCCGAGACGCCGCGCTCGAACTCGGACTTCGCCGAGCCCAGCCCGCGAGCGATCTTCGGGAGCTTGGCGCTCCCGAAGACCAGCAGCGCAACGGCCGCCATGATCAGGATCACCTCGACGCTCGCGATCTCTGCCAGTTGCATCGCAACTCCTTCTCCGGGAGGGCCCGGTGCGATCGCCTCTCGATGCGCGGTGCGATCCCGAGCCACGTGGGACACCTTCTGTTCGGAGCCGAGCGCCTGTGTGGATGACGCTCGAGGGGCCGGACGCGAGCGAGGGGTGCCGTCACGTCCGGGTCCTCCACGGCGCCCGACCGCAGTCGTTGTGACGTCCGTGGCGGAGATTGGGGACAGAGGTGACCAGATTGTGTGACGCTCGAAATACCGTGGCGCACCCTCCACGACGGGAGCCCGATGCCGTACGACGTCCAAGGCGGGACCGCCGTCCAGACCCGGTCGACGTTCCGCCCTGCGCCGTCCCTGTCGGACCTCTTCCCGGACACCTCGGCCGACATCGCCGAGAGGGCCGACGCGCTGGGCGACGACCAGCGGGTCCGCGCCGAGCTCAAGCGACGCATGCAGGCCGAGCTCGACATGAACCGACTGGACGCCTCTCGGCAGTACGAGCAGGCCGTCGTCTGGCGCCGGATGGGCATCGGGCTCGGCCTGACCGTCGGGTTCCTCGTGGCGGCCTCGGGGACGACGGCCCTCTTCGACAAGTCGGGAGCAGCGGTCATCGCGCTGCTCGCCTCCTTCGGCACTGGCTCCCTGGCCACGCTGAGCGCTGGGCAGCGCAAGACCCAGGCGCTGACCGCTGCGTGCTCCTACGAGGAGATCGAGAGCTCGGCACGTGACCTCGTCGAGCTCGAGCTGCCGTACCTCCCCCTCGCGGACGCGATCCGGCGCGCGCAGCTGCTGACGACGCATCGGCTGCTCGTGAATCGCTCCGTCGAGCCCCCGAGCACGAGGGCGCTGGCCCGCAGCACCCGCCATCAACAGGAGCTCGTGACCTACGGCCGCGGCCTCTCCTTCGCGGAGCGCTCGCGACTCATCGGCTGGGTGCGACGGCCATCGGTCACCGGGCAGAGGTGACGGCACGGACAGCCCCGCTGCGAGCGGCATCCCCGAGGGGGCCCGTCGGACTTGCCACACTGGCCGCATGCCAGCCTCTCTCGCGCCCACGCCGTCGTCCTCCGAGGTGTCGAAGTACTGGGACCAGCGCCATCCAGTGGAGTACCACACTGATCCGAACTGCCGTGTCGGCAGGTGGATCCCGGTGGTGTCCGTCGCGCGCGGCGACACACACGCCGGTCGTCCGTGCGCCTCGTGCGTCGAGCACGACGAGGACGCCACCGTGACGCTCCTCTTCGCGATCTAGATCCTCGGACGCGAGGGGCGCGGGTGGCCGCCGCACCGGGCGAGCTGGGCGTCGTCGAGGCGAGCCTGCGGACACCGCGGGCGGCGGCGGTCTCTGGCATCGTGTTCTCGGCTCTGCTGATCACGACGCTCACGTTGATCACGCTCTCCCAGCCGACGAGGGTCACGACGACGGGGACGTGGCTCACCGACGTCCACAAACGCGAGGCGCTCAAGGTTGGGCTCGGACTGGTCCCGTTCGCCGGCATCGCGTTCCTCTGGTTCATTGGCGTCGTCCGCGACCGTGTCGGAAGCCTGGAGGACCGATTCTTCGCGACCGTGTTCCTCGGGAGCGGCCTGCTGTTCGTCGCGGTCCTGTTCGTCGCTGCGGCGCTCGGGAGCGCGCTGGTCGCCAACCTCGAGCTGCACGCATCGGGCGCCGAGGGAGCCGCGACCGTGGCCCAGGGCCGCCAGGTCTCGTTCATCCTCATCCACAGCTACGCGTTACGGATGGCGGGCGTCTTCACGATGAGCACCGCGACGATCCTGCACCGCACACGCGTCGCGCCCCGATGGCTCTCGGTCCTCGGCTTCGTCGTCGCGTTGGTGCTGATCCTCGCCGTGGGACTCTCGCCGTGGCTCGAGCTCCTGTTTCCGGGGTGGATCGGCTTGCTGAGCATCCAGATCCTCCTGCGGAGCCTGTCGTCGCCGCCCGACGCCCCCGCCGTGCTGGCGCCGGCCTGACCGCAACGCGCACTCGACGCGCGCGCGGCGCCGCTGCCGTCGTCGTTGGCAAACCGCGCTCGCCGTCGGCGCACGTCGCGGTGGTGCTGCGAGCGCCATCGTGCGTTTCGCCCGAATGACTGGGCGATGCCGCGTGTCGCGCGCGGTGCAACCGCTGGCAACGTGGTCGAGCGAAGCCATCGCGAACCGTGCGATGCACTCGTCGACAACACGCCAAGAGCAACAGTTGCCCAACCGGGTTAATCTCGCGCATGGCGGTTGGGGAGGCAACACCGGTAACTCGCGACGTGCTCGCCGGCGACGCGGGAACGCGTGCCGAGACGGACCTCCCCACGTTGTGGATCCTCCGGCCCTCCCTCGTCCTCCTCGGTGTCGGGACCATGCTCCTCGCCGCGGCATCCGTCGTGCAGCTCTTCTCGAACCACTCGACCCTTGGCTCGCCCAAGTACTACTTCTATGCAGACGCCACGATCGAGGCGCTTGCCTTTGGCTGCCTCGCCGCCGGCCTCTTCGTGAGCTGGAGCTTCTCGGGGCGCTCCTCGGTGACGAGGCGCTTCTCCTTCTCCCTCATGCTGGGCTTCATCGGCGCGGCCTGTCTCACGACGCAGTGGATCTGCACGTTCATCGCGTACGTCAAGGAGTTCGCGACGGCGGCCAGCGGCCAGTCGGACAACGCGAACGCCGCGCAGATCAAGCATCTCGTCGACGCCTCGGGGTTCCTCCAGTTCGCAGGGTGGAGTGCGGTCGCGGGCGCCATCTTCATGACCCTGGTCGTGCTCACCGCCAGATCGAAGCGACCGCGCGCTGCCCTGACCGGCGCGGGCTGACGGCCGCAGGTCCCCGCTCGGCTGCCCCTCGGGTGGTGTCGGGCGCCTGCTCACCTCAGCGTTGACCGCTCATTGCAGTGAGGGACCAGCGTGACCGCCGCGCGAGAGCGTCGGCAGCTCGTTCCTAGGGCTACGTTGCCCGACGGACGTCGCGATGGGACAATCGTGTGATGCCCTCGTCGCACCCTCGGCCGCTGCGCGCTCGGACGAGGGCGATGGGGATGCGGGCGCTCCTTGCGGTGTTGGTGGGCCTCGTGGGCTCCCTCGCGGTCGCGACGCCGTCAGGGGCACGACCCCCCGGGGCGGAGACCTGCCTGTGGTACACGCACCGGGCCTACGTCCCCGCGAGGGCCGCGGCCTCCGCCGCCGACGTCGTCTCCGAGATGACGCTCCAGGAAAAGGTGGCGTTCCTCGGCCTCAACCCGGTCCCCGCCCGGAGGATCGAGGAGGAGAACACCGGCGTCCCGCGTCTGTGCATCCCGCCGCTGATCCTGCGTGACGGGCCGGTCGGGGTCGCCGGTGGCTCCGTCGGCGTGACTGCGTTCCCGTCGGAGCTGAGCCTCGCCGCGACGTTCGATCCGAGCCTCGCGCTGCGCTACGGCTACGGCATCGGCCACGAGGCGCGCGGTCAGGGCACGATGGGGCTCCAGGGCCCGGGACTGGACGTCTCGGTGTTCGACAACTGGGGGCGCAGCTTCGAGAACCTGGGCGAGGATCCCACGCTCACCTCGGTGCTCGGACGGTCGCTCGTCCAGGGCATCCAGCGGAGCGGCGAGTTCGCGATGGCAAAGCACCTGGGCGCCTATGTCCAGGAGTCCGATCGCATGGGCGTCAATGTGCTGGTCTCGCCTCGCGCCCAGCAAGAGGTGTACCTCGCGCCGTTCCGCGCCGCCGTGCGCGTTGGTGTGGCCTCGATCATGTGCGCGATGGGCCACACCAACGGCGTCGAGGACTGCTCGAACGGGTCGGGGTTCGGCGAGCTCCATCGGGACGGGTTCGGTGGCTTCATCCGCACCGACGCCGGTGCGTCGACGAACGAGATCGCCGCGCTCATGAGCGGCGTCGACCTGTTCCGGCCCTACGACCCGGCCCCGATCGAGGCCGCGCTGGCCAACGCCAGCCTGCCGGTGGCGTTCGTGGACCGCGCCGTGCGTCACGTGCTCACCGTGATGTTCCGCTACCGCGACGCCCTGGCCTCAGCGCCCCCGAACGCCTCGCGACGCGTGACGAGCGCATCCTCTGTCGCGACCAGCCTCGCGGTCGCCGAGGAGTCGATGGTCGTGCTCAAGAACCACAGCATCCTGCCCCTCGCAGGACACGGGGGCATCGCGGTCGTCGGCGCGGCGGCCCAGTCGAGCCCGGTCCTCTCGGGCGGCGGGAGCTCCCAGGTGTCCGACCTCACGCCCACCACGGACCTCACGGGCATCCTCAGCCTCGGCGCCCACGAGCGCGTGACCTACGCCCCAGCGACCTCCACCCAGGGGATGACTGCGCTCGCCGCGGGGCCGCCCAGCGGGGATCCTGGCGTCCCGGGCTATCAGGAGGCGACCCTCTCCCTCCCAACATCGACGTCGGGGCTCGTCGACTTCCGCTACGCCTCGGACAGCCCGACCCGGCTCGTCGTCGACGGCACGACGCTCCTCCAGAACGTCGCCACCTCCGCCGCGGGACCGGTCACCTTCGAAAAGGCGATCGAGCTCACCGGAGCGTCCCACGACGTCACCCTCGAGTGGCAGGACGGCACCGCGGCGCCCACCGTCACGGCCCAGCCCGTCGACGCGCTCATCGAGCAGGCGGCGTCGACCGCGCGCGCCGCGAAGACGGCGATCGTCGTCGTCGGCGAGCGTGACAGCGAGGGGGTGGACCGGTCCAGTCTCGCGCTGCCGGGCTACCAGGACCAGCTCGTCCAGGCGGTGGCCGCCGCAAACCCGCGGACCATCGTCGTCGTTCACTCCGGTGGCCCGGTGCTCATGCCGTGGCTCGGCTCGGTCGCCGCGGTCGTCGAGGCCTGGTACCCCGGGCAGGTCGCGGGCACCGCGTTGGCGGCGGTGCTCTCGGGCGCCGTCGACCCCTCTGGGCGCCTCGCGGTCGCGTTCCCCACGTCGGACGCCACCGCACCGATGATCCCCGCGCCCGAGTGGCCGAACCCGAGCCCCACGACCGACCTCATCGGACTGGGCGGCCTCGGGGTCGGCAGCCGGTGGTACGCGGCGCACCACGTGGTGCCGCTGTTCCCGTTCGGCTTCGGGCTCTCGTACACGACCTTCTCGGTCGGGGCGATCACCGCTCGCACCAAGGGCGCCGTGATCGACGTGCGCGTGTCGGTCGCCAACACGGGCAGCCGGTCGGGCCGTGACGTCGCCCTCGCCGACGTCACGTACCCCTCGGCCGCCGGTGAGCCCGCCGGCCAGCTGAAGGCCTTCGGCGGCGTGACGATCCCACCGCACCGGTCCACCACCCTGACGCTCGTCATCCCGATCAACTCGCTCGACGTCTGGCAGGGCGCATGGCACCTCGTCGGGGGTCGCTACACGATCTCGGTCGGCGCTCGCGCGGCCACGATCGGGGTCGGCTCGTGACCCCAGTGGCCGGGGGCGGCGGGACGCGTTGAGGTCCGCTCGACGGTCGCGCACCCTCGTCGCCCACCACGGCAGCCGACCCACGTGTCGGCGCCTTCGACCGGCCCTGCCCGGCGGCCCGATGACCGATGCCGTCGAGGTGACGTGCTCGTTGTGCCACGCCGAGACCACGCACCTCGGGCGTCTCGAGATCGTGACCGGCGGCAGCTCAGGGACGGCGTAGGTCTTCTTCGGACAGCTGGCCGAGGTAGGTGAGAAGAACTGGCCCGTCGGGGCGTACCGCTGCACCAAGTGCGCCCACGTCGAGCGGTTCGACCGGACCGGCGACACGGGCACCTGATCGGTGCTGCAGTCGACGCACCCGCGCCGGCACGCGACGCGCCCTGCGTCACAGACCCCCCCCCCGCGTCGACGACGAGCGGCGTCCCCGTCGGGTAGCCGACCGGTGTGCCTCGCCGAGGCCGTCGCCGCCAACGCTGGCATCGACGCACTCGGGCCCGAGCGCCGCTACGTCGTGCCCGCCGAGGCGACCACCGTAAACGGGCGCACCTTCTCGCGCGACGTAGAGGACCGCCCCGGAGGCCCGACGCGTCCGATGACCGCGGCCCAGGTCGCCGCGAAGTTCGACGGCCTCGCCGCGCCGCGCCTCGGTCACGAGGGAGCCGCGGCGCTTCGGCGGTGGGGCGGTGCGGCGAGGCCCTCGAGCACCTCGACGACGTCGGGGTGCTGACGCGCCGCATGGCGCCGGGCGAACAGGCGGCCAGGCCCGCGGCCGGGGACGACTAGGGCCGATAGCCGAGCTGCTCGGAGATGTGGTCGATCTCGGCCACGAGCGCCGGCAGGTGCTGCATCATCTCCTTGCGGGTCCATCGATGGTCCGGCCCGGTGATGTTGACCGCGGCCCGGACGTCCCCGTTGGGTCCGAAGATCGGGAACGCGAGCGCGCTCGCGCCGCGGATCGTCTCGCCCTCGCTGATCGCATAGCGGTTCTCGCGCACCTTCTTCAGGCGCGCGTGGAGCTTGCGGCGCGAGGCCTCCGAGGCGGCGAGCTGGGTGTCGACCATCTCCAGGCGCTCCGACGACCACGCCGTCAGCACCTGGCCCGACGCTCCGTTCGGCAGCGCAAACGTACGGCCCACGCCCGTCGCCGTCCTGATCGTCCGCCGGCTCACGAGCTCGGCGAGGCACATGCGGAGCTCCCCCATGGGTATGTGCAGGCCGACGGTCTCCCCGGTGATCTCCCTGATGCGCTCGAGGTGCGGGATGACGGTGACGACGAGCTCGTCCTGGTCGCTGCGCTGCAGGAGGACGCGGGCGAGGTCCAAGATCGTCGGACCGAGCGCGTAATTGCCCGAGATCCGGTCGTGGACGAGGAACCCCTCGCGCTGGAGGGCCTTGATCATCCGGTGCGCCGTGGGGAGGGTGAGGCTCGTCCGCTGCGCGATCTGGGTGAGGCTCAGCGTCGAGTCCTGCTCCTTCCAGCACAGCAGGATGCGCAGCACGCGGTGGACCGCCTGCGATCCGCGCTCGAGGTTGGCGTCAGCGACGTCCTTGGAGCTCTCCAAGGTGCCCGCAGTCCCCTTGCCGTCCGTGTCCAGCTTCGCGGGCGTCATCGATCTCCGGCCCCCTGGGACGGACCTGCGTTAGCCAGTGCGTCGCACTCGAGAAGTGACCCCTTGCTCGGCAATGTATCAGGGCCGAGAAGTTCTCTAGGGGGCCAGCGGCTGCGGGCCAACGGCCGACGGCGCGCGGCGCGCGGCAGACGGCTCGCGGCGGGCAGTCGACGCCGCGGCGCGCGCGCCACGACCACCACCTCGCGGCCGGCCGACGACGCGGCGTCGGGTCCGGGGCGCGACCGGAATGTTGTGGAACTATCTCTCACACTGCAAAACTGGGGGATGGACCGGTGCGCAGAAGAGGGCCGGCGCCGCCACATCGCCTGGGCGCTCGCCCAGCCGCTGGACGTGCGCTGCCGAGCGGTCCTCGTGGCCTACGCCCTCGCACAGGCGACGGGCGGTGTCGGCTCGGCGGCGCCCTCGCTCGACCAGCTCCAAGCGCGCACGCGCCTCAGCGAGGATGACGTGCTGGTCGCGCTCAAGTCGCTGGTCGCGCTCCAGTACCTGCAGGTGGTCGAGCCCGCGACCTCCCACCAGCCCGCCTGCTACCGGCTCGGCGCCTGACGCCCTGGGAGAGTCGCCGACGGCGCGGGACCGCTAGAAATGCCGCCGTGCCGCTCCGGATCGAGCGCGTCGCTGACGAGGCGGGCGCGCGGGCCTATCACGCGCTCGAACGCTCGACGATCGCGATGGACCACCCCGGGCTCCTCGCAGAGCCGCTCGACGACGTCCTCGGCCTGCTGCCCAACCCTTTGGCCTCGTTCCGCGTCGCGTTCTACCTCGGACGCGTGGGCGACGACGTGGTGGCGTCCGGCTTCCTCGTCCTCCCCCTCGCCGAGAACACGCACACCTGTGACGTCAACGTCCTGGTCACGCTCGGGTCGCGGTGCGAGGGCATCGGCACCCAGATGGCGCGGTTCCTCCTCGCCGAGGCCCGGCGCGAGGGGCGTCGGGTCGCGCGCGGCTTCGTGGGTGCACCGCTCGACGCGGCATCGCCCGGCGACGAGATGGCTGCCGCCCTCGGTGCGATCGGCGCGCTCGGCTCGATCCGGCGCGAGCTCCGCCTCGCCGACGTCGACGCCGGCGACGTCGGCGTGCAGCTGAAGGAGCTGCGTGGCGGACGCGGCGCCGCCTACGACCTGGTCTCCTGGCAGGACACCTGCCCCGGGGCGCTCGTCGACGGCGCGGCGGCGATCCTGCCTCGCGTGCTGTCCGACTCGCCCCGCGGCGAGCTGGATATGGACGACGCGGTCTGGGACGCCGCTCGCTACCGCGAGTACGAGCTGGAGTTCCGCGCCCGACGGCGCCATCAGCTCGCGACCGCCGCCGTCGAGCGCGCGACGGGCCGACTGGTCGCCTTCACGGACCTCAACGTCCCGTTGACCGACCACCGCCAGGCCGCCCAGTACGGCACGGTCGTCGTGCCGGACCACCGAGGCCGCCGCCTCGGCTGGATGGTCAAGGCAGCCAACCTGCTGCACCTGCTCGACGCCTACCGCGACACCGAGTCCGTGCAGACCTACAACGCCGAGGAGAACGTGCACATGGTCGCGGTCAACGAGGCACTGGGGTTCCGCCCCGTCGAGCGCATGACCATCTGGCAGCTGACGCTCTGACCACCCGACGGTCGGCCGGGCGCGTCGTCGTCTAGCTCCCGACCGTGTAGCGGTAGGGGATCGCCGCGATGATCTGCGGCACGAGCTCGGGCCACGCCTCGTTGACGTACAGGGTGCCGGAGACCACCGCGCCGGCGGCGCCCGTCGGGGTGATGGTGATCGGGATGGAGGCCGTCGCGCCAGGGGCAACCGACAGCACGCCGCCCACGCTCGAGTCGCGCGTCGTGGAGAAGCGTCGGACGAGGTCGGGCACCGTCGAGGTGACCGCCGGGTCGAAGGCCGGCGCTTGGACGTGCACGTCCTGGATCACGTAGCCGCGCTTCGCACCCGACGCGGGGTACGGGCCGATCTCGTCGCTGGCCATGATCCAGACGCCGGGCAGGACGCCGCCGGGCGGGCTGTAGGTGAGCTTCGAGTACGTGGGCGACGCGAACGAGGTCTCGAACGGCGCCGGTGTCGTCGGTGCGAGGAGCGGGTCCCCCGCGTCGCTGCTCGCCTCGAAGGTCCCCGGGACGTTCGTGACCTGACGGAAGTTGACCGACGTGGCCCCCGTCGGGAGGTAGTAGAAGTCGGCGCCGCCGGGCATCGGCTGCAGCGGCCCTTCGAAGAGGGGCAGGGCCCCCATCGACGTCGTGCCGGACAGCCGGGCGTCCGGTGACAGGTCCATCGGGGCCACGCCGGTGTTGCGCACGTGGACGGCGTAGGCGTGCCCGGCCTTCGGGATCGTCGTCGCCGCCGAGTGGGGCAGGCTGCTCGTCACCGACACCGCGTCGAACTCGATCGAGCCGGCGAACGGGATGGAGGTCGCCCATCCGTCGAGCGGCTGGAACCACAGGAGGACCAGGTCCCAGGCGCCCGCCTGCGGCGAGGCGGCGTACAGGTTGCAGAAGCGCGAGAGCTTCAGGCCGTAGGTGGAGCGCGGGTCGAGCGACGCGTTCACGCTGTAGGCACGGGTCTGTCCCGCCGGGTCGATGAGGAACGCACCGAACTCGTCGCCGACGGGCACCGCCTTCGTCACGGGGTTCTGGGCCATGGCGATGCCCACGTCGAGGTCGCGCTCCCCGGCCGGCACGTTGAACGCGTAGGTGTTCGACTGGCCCGGTGCGCCGCCCCGGCCGTTGCCCCCGGTCAGCAGGCCGGTGAAGCTCCCCCCGCTCGAGGTGAGCGGTATCTCGGTGCGGAGCGTGACGGGGATCGTCGTGTGCTGCGTGCCCGCAGCGAGGACCACGGAGAAGCCCGTGTCACCGGGCGCGGTCGGCATCGTGACGGCGAGCTGCACGGACGAGGTCGCTCCCGCGGCGAGGCTGACGCTCGGGGTGATGCTGGCGGCACGGGCGAAGGTCGAGCCCGTCTCTGACCAGCGCACGCGCGTCGAGGCGTGCCCCTTGTCGCTCGTCTTGCCCTGGAAGAACACCACGGTCCACCTCCCCGGCTGGGGCGCGGACGCCTCGACGTCGGCGTAGTTCGCGTAGCCCTGGGGCAGCGAGTACGCGGCGAGGTCGCCGTTGGGCGCGAAGAGCGACACGCCGATGGGCGAGAACGACAGATCCCCAGGGGAGGAGAAGGCGGCCTGCAGCAGCACGTGCGCGGTGCCCGCCGGGACCGAGAAGGTCCCACGCCGATAGACGTTCGTCATGCCGGTCGAGTCAACGAAGGTCCGGTCGGGCGACGTGCCGGCCGCGTCGACGATCGTGACGCCCACGTTGGTCGTCTTGGGCACCAGCGCCCTCGTGGACAGCCGCACCGTCGCGGCCGACGTCGCGGTGTTCGTCAGCGTGATGGTCGCGTGCTGCGAGCTCGAGGGCAGTCCCGAGAGGTGCACCTGCGGGGCGTCGGTCAGCACACCGCCGGGCGGGGCCGACCGTGTCGTCCCGGCGAGCGACGTGGCGAGCCGCACGGCGGCGCCGACATCGAGCAGGCCCGCCCCCTGCTGGAGGGCGGGGGCCGAGATGTCCACCGCCGTGCTGGTCAGGATCTGCTTGACGAGCCGGGGACTGGGCGCCACGCCACCGTGGGTCTTCTTGTACGCCTCGATGACGTCCGCCGCCGCCCCCGCGGTGAGGGGCGCGGACTCGCTGGTACCCCCGAACAGCTGGACGCTCTGGCCGCCGCACTCGAAGTACCGCGACACCTTCGGCGAGCAGAGGGACCACCCGAGGTCACCCGGCGCGACGAGGTCGACGGTCTTGCCGTCCTGAGCGACGCCGCCGGAGGAGAACGACGAGATGTTGTCGTCGAGGTAGCCCGCCGAGTGCCCGAGCGCGTTGATCGCGCCGAAGGTGAGCTGCGCGTAGGCGCGGTACTGGGTGGTCGCGCCTACCGTGAGCACGGACGGGTCCGATCCGGGCGAGCCGATCGTGTTGTCCGGGCCTGCGTCGCCACTGCTCACGACGACGGTGGCGCCAGCAGCGACGGCCGCGTCGTCGGCCTGGCGGATGATGTCGACGGAGGTGTCCGGGAAGTTGTTGAAGCCGAAGGACTCGTTGATCACGCTCGCACCGTGCGCGACGGCGTAGTTGATCGCCTGCACCATCGCCGAGGCAGTCGCCGAGTTCCCGAACCCGAACGCGTTGAGCGCGAGCAGCGAGGCCCCGGGCGCCGACCCCTGGATGCGGATGTCGCAGTGGGCCGGCAGCGGGTGCGCCCTGCCCACGTACCTCGAGAGGTCGTACGTGGTGTTTGCCTGCGCGGCGATCGAGGCGGCGTCCCCGAAGGCCTCGGCACCGCCGGTCTGCGCCGTGGACTTGTCGCCGCCGAAGTTGGCGTAGGTGGCGATGCGCGAGCCGGCCGGCGAGCCAGGCGAGGCGAAGCGGGGGTTGCGGACGAGGTCGGGGTTCGCCGGGTCGACGCCGTCGGCGATGAACGCGACGGTGACACCGGCGCCGTCGTAGCCCTCGGTCGCGGCGCCGACGGCGTTGATGTTGCCCAGACCCTCTGGGTTGAGCTGCGGCTTGGCGGCGGTGCCGCACGACGCGTGCGCGGCCGTGCCGCGGGCGGACCGCGTCCCGCCGAGGTGCACCGTCTCGGGGGTGGGCCCGGGGACCAGGGTGTTCGGCAGCACCGCCGCCACGAGCGGGCTGGCGGCCAGCGCACGAGCCTGCGACGCGGTCACCCGCACCGTTGCGGCACCGAGCGCGTCGTCGCGCACGAGCACCTGGGCGCCCGAGTGCGTCGCTGCGCCCAGCACGGACGCCTGCGCTGCGCGGCCCTGCTGCGATCGGAAGCTGGCGCCGGTGCTCCGGAAGAACACCACCATGGTGCGGTCCCCGTGGGGAGCGGCACTGGACGCCGCGGCCGGCACGACGACGCTCGCGAGCGCGCACGCGACGACTCCGAGCGTTGCCCAGCGTGCACGCATGTAGCCCTCCGTCGCCCCGCGGCCGTCGGCCGCGACGGAACGTTAGGACACCCCACCGCCGCCCGCGCGAGGTCCGGCGCGGGCTGCGCGCGCCGGCGCGCCGGTCGTCGAGCGGCCCGGTGCGCGCCCCTCAGCCGTTGGCTTCCGCGGCCGCTGGTTTCCGCCATTGGTGTCCGATTCTTCGCTCCCGCCATGGGTGTCAGCCATTGGTTGCGCGGCATTCACCACTGGGCCGGCGGCGTGGCGCACGGGGCGATCGGCGCGGCGAGGGATCGGCCGATCACCCGTGACGCATGGGCCGCCGTGGCTCGAGCGGGGACTCGACGCCGAGGGCCGCCGGGACCGGCCCGTCGCGCACCTCGCGAGGACCACGACCCGAGCGGGGTGGTCACCGATCGGACATGCGCATCAAGACCAGCACCGGGTCGGCGGAGACGCTCGACGACTCGAGCGTGGAGACGACCTCCCACCCGTCGCGGCCGAGCTTGTTGAGCTCGCGCTCCACCCTGCTTCGCCGACCCTGCACCTCCACCAGGCAGTACTCGAATCTCGGCATGCCAGAGGCTACGGCGCGGCTCCCGCGCCCCGAAGGCTGCGGTGCGCCCGCCGGCGCGCGCGTCGTGACGGTGTCGCGCGTGGTTCCTGAGTGATCCTCCAGCACGGAGCCGGTGCCTCGTCGGCACCTGCGTGCTACCCGAGTCGCAGCCCGGCACCGGAGAGGAGCGCGACGAACGCGACGAACGCCGACCAGGACCGGACCGTGTTCAGCCGCTCCCAGCGGTCGATCTGCGCCCGCCAGTCACTCGGTGGCGTGCCTGGCTCCCACGCGACCGCCGCCTCGTTGATCGGGATCGTCCCGAAGACGGTGAGCAAGAGCCAGACCACGAGCGCGGCAACCCCGACGCCGCGGGCACCGCGCTCGAGCGAAGAGCCGCCGAGGAACAGCGTCGTCGTGGCGAGGGCGAGCGTTGGGACGAAGAGCGCCGGCACGAGGACGCGGAGCCGGTAGATCAGCGCCTGGCGCAGCGCGATGTGGTGGGCGTCGTCGAGCGTGGTGATGGCGTCGCGCACCCCGTAGCGCACGACGAGCTCCTCGCCGGCCAACAGGCCGGCGAACAACAGGCTGAGGAGCTCGAGGACGTTGCGGCTCGCCATCAGTGCCCGCGTCCTGATCGATCGGCGACGTCGCCCATCAGTCGCCCAGCGCCTCGTCGTCATCGTGGAGTGACGCCCACCACTCGACGCCGTCGAGGGTTCGGTCCCCGAGGTCCCGACAGAGCGCGCGGACGTAGGTGAGCTCGGCCTCCCGCATCGCGGTGCGGTACTCGTCCTCGACCCAGAACAGCCTCGGAACGCCCTGCTTCTCGGCGAGCTCCCGCGCGGCCTGGGCGTGCGCGACGTCGAGCTCGAGCCGCTGGATCCGCTCCCCCAGCAGGTCGCGCACCTGGCCGGGCGGGAGCGCGGGCAGGAACGACAGCGCCGCCTCGAAGCTCGGGTACTCCTTGGTGGGTGTCGACAGGAGGTCGGTCAGCCAGTCCTGTGCCTCGATCGATCCCTGCGGCGCGAGCCGGTACACCGTGCGCTCAGGGAGCCGGCCGTCGCGCTGGGTCTCCAGTGCGGCGATGAGGCCGCGTCGCTCGAGGGCGGCCACGACCGCGTACAGCGAGCCGTAGTTGAGCCGCACGCTCTCGTGCTTCTGGCGCTGGCGCAGCGTCGCGGCGATCTCGTAGGGATGCATCGGACGCTCGCCCAGGCAGATGAGCACGGCCAGTGCGAGCGGGTTGCTGCGATGCCTTGCCGCCACGGGCGCTCCTCGGTTACTCTATATAGAGTACCCTGTATCAAGCATCCGCGCAACCCCGAGGGGTCGCCCCAGGCGGGACCGACCCCGCGGGACGTCACCGCGCGCTCCGCTCGTAGACGTAGCTGGGGCCCTCGTCGCTCGGGTCGCTCGAGACGATCTCCCCCTCCCACACCCGACGGAAGCCCAGCTTCTCGAGCATCCGCCACGAGCGGGTGTTGCCCTGGCCAACCGACAGGGCGATGGCCTCGATCTCGGGGTAGCGGGGCAGGACCTCTTCGAGGAACGCCGTGAGCATCCGGGGGCCGAGCCCCTGGCCCAGGCGTCCCTCGTCGGCGATGAGGTAGTCCATGCCCGCCGTGTGCTCGTCGACCCCTGCCGGCGCGAGCGAGCGCTGCCACTCGGGGTTGTCGGCCACGCGGTACCACTGGACCAAGCCGACGTCGGTCCCGTCGAGCTCGCAGATGAAGACCTCCGTCAGGTCCGCACCGTCGACCGCGGGCCCGTAGCGCTCCTCGATCGACGCGAGGTCCCAGGGCTCGCGCCACCACGCCGCGACGTGCGGCCGCCCGAGCCAGTCCGAGAGCCGGCCGAAGTCCTCGCGGTGGAGGTGCCGGAACGTGAGCAGGGGGCCCCTCCTCCGAGCTGTCTGCCCTCCGCCGGACCGTGCCAGTTCCGGGGCGCTCGACGCGCTCGACGGGTTGCGCGCGCCCCGGCCGGTCAGGCGATCGTGAAGGTCTGCTGGACCTGGGCCGCGGCGAGGTAGTTCGCGTTCCCGGTCTGGTTGGCGTCGATCGTGCAGGTCCCCTTCGCCTTGAAGGTGACGACGCCGGCCGAGATCGAGCAGGTGCCCGTCGTGGTCGAGTCGATCGTGAGCGTGACGGAGAGCTTCGACGTCGACGCGGCGGTGGCCGAGTAGGTGCCGCCGACGGTACGCGTCGCTGGCGGCGTCGACGTGAACGTGATCGTCTGCGTCCCCTGGCCGACGGTCATTGACTGCTGGACCTGGGTCGCCGGGAGGTAGCTCGCGTTGCCCGCCTGGTTCGCGTCGAGCAGGCACACGCCAATCGAGTGGAAGGAGACTGTGCCAGCGGAGATCGAGCAGACCGACGCCGCGCTCGCGGCCACCGTGATCGTCACGGTCAGATTCGAGGTCGCGGTCGCCTTGGGGACGTAGGTGCCACCGACCTTGGGTAACGTCGGCGGCGGTGAGGTGAACGTGATGGTCTGGGCAGCCTTGCCGATCGAGATGGTCTGCTTGGCGTGGCCCGCGGCATAGGTGAGGGTGGCGTCCTGGTAGGCGTCGACGACGCAGGTCCCTGCGCCGCCGCCGAAGGTAACGAGGCCACTCGCGGGGTCGACGGTGCACGACGACGTGGACGTCGGGTCGATGGAGAAGGTCACCGGGTTGCCCGACGCCCCGCCGGTCGCGGCCGCGGCGTAGGTCGTGCCGGCGCCTGGCGACGCCGGAGGCGTCGAGGTGAAGGTCACGTTCTGCGGCGTGGTGCCGGGCAGCACCTTGAAGTAGGCCTCGAGCACCGAGGCCAGCGAGGTCGCGCTCTGCAGCGACAGGTAGTACGCGTCACCCGTCCCCGCCGTGAAGACGTTGCTTCCCGAGCTGTTGATCGCGTTGGTGCCCGGACCGATCTCGCCCAAGAGCGGGTTGGCCGGGAAGACAGCGTGGAAGAGCGTCGTGAGGTCGTAGGACCGGTTGTTCTTGCCGGCGCCGACGAGTGCCTGGTACGCGACGCGCACCGGCGAGCTGGCGGGCTGCACGGTCGAGAGCGTGTGGCCCGTGAACACCTGGTAGCCGACCTCGTAGCCCGAGTAGACGACCTTGCCCGGCCAATTGGCGGCCACGTAGGCGGCCGCCGCGGGGTTGCCTGCGAAGTTGTTCTCGGTGGTGTGGCTCGGGTAGCCGCCGCCGGTCAGGGTCAGCGACCTCACCTTGAGCGCGACGAGCGCGCTCCCGCTGAGCGGGCTGATGGCGTCCGGCGGGGACTTCAGCAGGGCTTCGAGGTTCTCCTCGTAGCCGGTCCCGACGATCCGCACGCTGTCGTTGGGCGCCGCCGCCAGCGCACGGCGGTAGACCGAGACGGCGGACGCCGGCGGGACGGTGGACGACGACGCGAGGGCCGCGCACGGCCCGACCATGTCCGGCGAGTTGACCGTCGTGCCGTTGTCGGGCATGTCCGAGCCGATCGGCACGTTGCCGAACCCGTAGAACTGCTCGATCGCCGCCGCGCACTTCCACGTGTTCGTGGCCACGGCGGGTCGGCTCGTGCGGGTGTCGAGGTTGATCGCAAGGACGTTCACGGTGCCCTGCAGGTCGAGCGCGAACGCGCTCGCCATCGCACCCGCGTCATCGGAGTTGGAGTAGAGGTCCGAGTCGATGATGACCGGGATCCGGATCGGCGCCGTCGCCTGCTGGACCTGGGCGGCAGCGAGGTAGCTGGTGTTGCCGGCCTGGTTCGCGTCGATCACGCAGGTGCCGGCTGGGCCGCTGAGCACCACGACCCCGGTGGTGCCGTTGATGGTGCAGCCCGAGGTCGATGACTTGTCGACCGAGAGGGTGACCGGGTTGCCCGACGGACCGCCCGTCGCGGTGACGGTGTAGCTGTCGTTGATCTCGGGCGTCGACGGCGGGGTCGAGGTGAAGGTGATGACCTGGGGCGCCAGGCCAACGGTGACCTGCTGCTGGGCCTGGGGAGCGGCGAGGTAGCCGGCGTTGCCGGCCTGGTTGGCGTCGATCACGCACGAGCCCGCGGGACCCGCAAAGGTGACGAGACCGGTGGCCGCCACGACGGTGCACCCCGAGGTGGAGGCCGCGTCCGCCGTGTACGTCACGGGGTTGCCGGAACCCCCGCCCGACGCGACAGCCATATAGGTGCCGCCCACCGTCGCGCCGACGGGCGGCGTGGAGGAGAAGGTGATCGCCTGGGGTGCCTTCGCCACCGTGACCGTCTGCTGGGCCTGCGGGGCGGCGAGGTACTGGCCCGAGCCGGCCTGGTTGGCGTCGATGACGCAGCTCCCAGCCGCTCCGGAGAACGTGACGACGTTCGTCGAGGTGCCGAGGGTGCACCCCGACGTCGAGGTGGCATCGATGGAGAACGTCACGGGGTTGCCCGACGCCCCGCCCGTCGCGGACACGACGTAGTTGCCACCGACGGTGGCGTTCGATGGCGGCGTCGACGTGAAGGAGATCGACTGGGTGCTCGTGGCAGCGCCGACGGTCTGCTGCACCTGTGCTGCGGCGAGGTAGTTGGTGTTGCCCGCCTGGTTGAGGTCGATCACGCAGGTCCCGCTGGGGGCGTCGAAGGTGACGAGGCCCGTCGAGTCGACGATGCACCCCGACGTCGACGACGCGTCGATCGCGAAGGTCAAGGGGTTGCCCGAGGCCCCGCCCGTCGCAGCGATGGCGTACGTGCCGCCGATCACCATGGACGAGGGCGGCGTCGAGGTGACGGAGATCACCTGTGTGCCCTGGCCCACGGTCATCGACTGCTGGACCTGGGGCGCGGCGAGGTAGCTCGCGTTGCCGGCTTCGTTGGCGTCGATCACGCACGTGCCGACCGGCGCGGCGAAGGTCACGACCCCCGTCGTGGCCACCGTGCACCCCGCCGTCGACGAGGCGTCGACCGAGTAGGTCACCGGGTCGCCCGAGGCTCCAGGGGTCACCGCCGCCGCGTAGCTGCCGCCGACCTGGGGCGAGAGGGGCGCCGTCGTCGTGAACGCGATCGCCTGAGGCGCGAGGCCCACGGTGATGGGCTGCTGGACCTGGGGGGCGGCGAGGTAGCTCGCATTGCCCGCCTGGTTGGCGTCGACGACGCACGTGCCCGCCGGGCCGCCGAAGGTGACCACGCCGGTCAAGGTGGCGATCGTGCACCCCGAGGTGGACGAGCTGTCGATCGAGAGGATCACCGGGTTCCCCGATGCGCCGCCCGTCGCCGTCACCGCGTAGGTGTCGCCGACGACAGGGGAGGCCGGTGGCGTGGAGCTGAACGTGATCGTCTGGGGGGAGGGCTGGCTGGCGGGGCCGACGGTCATGGTCTGCTGGGCACTGCCCGCGGCGTAGGTCACCGTGGCGTCCTGGTACCCGTCGACGACGCAGGTGCCGTCCGTGGCGCCGAAGCTGACGAGGCCGCTCGCGGGGTCGACCGTGCAGGATGACGTCGACGACGGATCGATCGAGAAGGTGACGGGGTTACCGGACGCGCCGCCCGTCGCGGTCGCCGTGTACGTGCCGCCGACCGAAGGGGACGGTGGCGGGGTCGACGTGAAGGCCACCGCCTGCGGAGTGGTGCCGGGCAGCACCTTAAAGTAGGGCTCGAGCTCCGAGGCGAGCGTGGTCGCGTTTCCGAGCGACAGGTAGTACTGGTCGCCCGCCCCTGGTGTGAAGACGTTGCCCCCGGTGCCGTTCACGACGTCGGTGCCGGGTCCTACCTCGCTGAGGAGCGGGTCGGCCGGGAAGACGGCGTGGTAGAGCGTCGTGAGGTCCCAGGAGCGGTTGTTCTTCCCGGCGCCGACGAGGTCCTGGTAGTCGACGCGCACGGGCGAGTTGGCGGGCTGCACCGTCGAGAGCGTGTGCCCTGTGAACACCACGTTGCCGACCTCGAAGCCCGAGTAGACGACCTTGGTCGGCCAGTTGGCCGCCACGTACTCGGCCGCTGCTGGGTTGCCAACGAAGTTGTTCTCGCCCGTGTTGCTCGGGAAGCCGCCGCCCGTCAAGATCAGCGACTTCACCTTCAGTGCGACGAGCGCGCTGCCGCTGAGGGGGCTGATCGCGTCCGGCGGCGACTGGAGCAGCGCCTCGAGGGTCTCGTCGTAGCCGATCCCGACGATCTGCACGCTGTCGTTGGCCGCCGACGCGAGCGCGCGCCGGTAGACGCTGACGACCGGTTGCGGTGCCGGCGTCGACGGTGACGCGAGCGCGGCGCACGGACCAACGATGTCCGGGGAGTTCACCGTCGTGCCGTTGTCGGGCATGTCAGACCCGATGGGCACGTCGCCGAACCCGTAGAACTGCTCGATCGCCGCGACGCACTTCCACGAGTTCGTCGCCACTGCCGGTCGGCTCGTGCGCGTGTCCATGCCGATCGCGAGGACGTTCACGGTGCCCTGCAAGTCGAGCGCGAATGCCTCGGCCATCGCACCTGCGTCGTCGGTGTTCGAGTAGTTGTCCGTGTCGATGATGACCGGGACTCCGGCGGAGCCTGGAGCCGCACTGGCGGCAAGCGCTGTTCTGGGCGTGAGCGCGAGCACGAAGGACGTCGCGACCAGACCCCCTACGAGCCCAATCGCGAGCATCCGCCTCGCACTCATGACCGCCCCAGCCACCCACTGGGAGTTCACGGCGGCGAACTCTATACGCGCAACGCCGATGACGCACCTTCAGCTCCGCGAGCGACGCGAGGTGCCCGTCGGCGCGCGGGTCGCGGCGCGCCCTTCCCTCGCCGTCGCTTGTCGGTCGCGCGCTCGCGAATCCAATGGCGACGCCCGGGGGCTCGACGCTCGGGAAGGTGCGCCTATCCGGCGGTCGCAGCGGGACCGTGTGGGGCCTCCCATCGCCGGGCGCGGTCACCGCCGACGGACCGTCGCGGCCGGGACCGATCACTGCCAGAGGGCGCACCCACGGACGCCGTCACCCGGTGAGCCGGTGCAGGCGCGCTGCGAGGCGTTCGTCGTCGACGTCCTCGTCCTCGACGGTGATCTCGACCAGCTTCCTGTGGCTCGACGAGCCGCGCACGAGGTGCACGCACCTGCGCGGGACCCCCATGGCGTCGGCGAGCGCCCGAAGCGCTGCGCGCGTCGCCGGGCCTCGATGCGCGGGCTCGACCACGCGTACGACGAGCGCACCGTCGTGACGTCCACCCACGGAGGCCGACGCGGCCTGTGGACGGACGTGGATCTCCAGGCGCATTGGACGAGTCTGCACGAAGGTCTCGCCAGAGCTCCGTTGGCGTCGCACGGCGATCGCAGGGCGTCGACGGCGAGCCCTCCGCTACGCGGCTACTCGGTCCTCAAGCCCTGCGCGGATGCGTGGCCAGTCCGAAGGGAGGATCGAGTACATCGCGCTATTCCTGCACGAGCCTTGCTCGCCGTCGACGAGGGACGGCTGCCAGTGGCGGAGCACGCCTTCGAACGTGGCACCGAGGTGCTCGATCGCCCGCCGTGAGCGGGCATTGCGCTCGTCGGTCTTGAGGTCGACTCGTTGCACGTTCCACTCGTCGAAGGCATGCGACAGCATCATGAGCTTGACCTCCGCGTTGATCCTCGTGCCCTGGGCGTGCGCGGCGAGGAACGTCCCCCCGATCTCAACGGCATCCGGGGACGAGCGGTCCAGCATCCATCGCAAGGTGAGGAACCTCGTCATTCCGACGATGTCGCCGTCCTGCAGGTCCCAGGTCGTCAAGGGGACGCAGCCCCCCTCACGATGCTCTTTGAGGAGCGCGGCGACCGCCGCGGCCATCGCCTCGAGCGTGCGAGGAACGAACGTGAAGCCATACGTGGCGCGGTCCTCGGTCGCCGCCGCAACCAGTCCGGGCACGTCGTCCGGCGACAGCGGCCGCAAGCCGGCATATCGGCCCTCGAGGCGGACCGACAGCGTCGGCGGCATGCGCGGACCCTACTGTGCGACCTCTCTCCCGACGCCGTCGTGGGTGCCCGGCGTCGCCCGGCGCGGAGCAGCGATGGACCCCTCGAGGTGTGCCCCGTCAGCCGAGCGGGTCCGGGTGGGCGGGTGCGGCGTTGACCTGGCCTGGCGCCATCGGGTCGCCCGGACACGACGTGCCCGGCGTTCGCCGAAGGCCAGCCCACGCGGAGCTCTGCTAGGAACGCGCGATGCTCCACGGACGCCGGATCGACCTGCGCGCACGCGCCGCAGAGGACGTCGAGATCCTCCACTCCGAGCTCTACGACGACGTCTCCGGGCACGCACGGTCCGACGGGCGGGCGTGGTACCCCCATCCCCACGGGATGGACGCACCCTTCGCGCCGAAGCCGCCGTCGCCGCAGGTGGCGGAGTTCTCCGTCGTCCTTCGCGACGGCGGGGAGCTGCTCGGCAACGCCCTGCTGTGGTCGATGGACGAGCACAACCGATCGGCCCATGTCGGCATGGCGCTGCGACCCGCCCGCCGCGGCCAGGGCTACGGCACCGAGATCCTCGAGGTGCTGTGCCGCTACGCCTTCGCATTCCTCGGGCTGCATCGTCTGCAGCTCGAGACGCTCAGCGACAACGTCGCGATGATCGCCGTGGCCACGGGGCGCGGCTTCCAGCTCGAGGGCACGACGAGGGCCTCCTCGTGGGTCGAGGGCCGCTTCGCCGACGACGCCGTCTTCGGCCTGCTCGCCGAGGAGTGGGCGCTGCGCGACGGCGTCGCGCCGCAGGCCTAGCTCGAATGCACCGCACGCGAGGTCGACTTGCCCACCGCGACCGCGCCGGAGATCGCGATGGGTGACGCCCGACCCGGGACGCTGCGCGAGCTCGCCGTCGACGTCGTCGCATGCCGCCGTTGCCCTCGCCTCGTCGCGTGGCGGGAGTCGGTCGCCGAGACCAAGCGGGCGTCGTTCAAGGACCAGACCTACTGGGGTCGCCCGCTGCCCGGCTTCGGCGACCCGGCGGCACGTGTCCTTCTTGTTGGGCTCGCGCCCGCGGCACACGGCGGCAACCGCACCGGGAGGGTCTTCACGGGCGATCGATCGGGTGACTGGCTCTTTGCCGCCCTGTGGCGGACGGGCTTCGCCAGCCAGCCGACCAGCCGCAGCCTCGACGACGGCCTCGTGCTGCGAGACGCCTACGTGACGGCCGCGGTGCGCTGCGCGCCACCGGACAATCGGCCCACCACCGAGGAGCGCGACGCGTGCCGACCCTTCCTCATCCGCGAGCTGGCGCTCCTCGACGAGGTGCGGGTGGTCGTCGCGCTGGGACGGTTCGCGTACGACGTCGCCGCGAGGGTGCTCGACCTGCGGCCGCGCCCGAGCTTCCGGCATGGCGCGGCGGCGATGGCCCCCGGTGGGGCCGTGCTGCTGGCGTCCTACCACCCGAGCCAGCGCAACACCTTCACGGGGCTGCTCACCGAGTCGATGCTCGACGCGACGCTGCTGCGAGCCCGCCAGCTCGCCGACGGGGTCGCGTTACCTCGATCCTGATCCTCGCCGGGGACGTTTGGCCATCGGGCGAGCGGGACCCGGCCCTCGGCGGTCGTCACGACGAGGGCCGGGATGTGGCGTGGGGCTCGACGCCTACCTCGGCCTCGCGGACCCGTGCCGGGGCCCTACACGCGGGGAGCCACGCTCGAGCCTGGACCCATCGGTGCGCCCGGGAATCCGGCGCCGGGGGGTGGTCCCCCTGGGGGCATGTCCAGTTGCTCGCGCCCGGCGTGCAGCCGGACGACCTCCGTCGTGCCGTTGATCGCCGCGGTTTGGAAGGTGACGGCGTCGCCGGCGACGAGGTCGCTGAGGGACGCCTCGCCGTTCTTGTCGATGTCCGCCGAGCTGGAGACGACCTAGGTCGACGTCCCCGCGCTGGTCCTGATCGTGACGCTCGAGGTGCCGACGGCGGTGACCATGCCCGTCAGCGGCGGGGGCGCGAAGGCGCGGCTCGGCCCACCGGGCGGCAGGTCCAGGCGCTCGTTGCCAGCGTGGAGCACGGCGATCGTGGTGCCGCCGCTCATCACGGTTCGGAAGGTCACGGCGTCGCCGACGACGAGGTCGCTGAGGGACGCCTCGCCGTTCTTGTCGATGTCGGTCGAGCTCGACACGGCGTAGGTGGTTGTTCCCGCGCTCGTCTTGATCGTGACGCTCGAGGCGCCGATCGCCGTCACTCTGCCGCTGAGTGGCGGCGGACCCCACGGCATCGCCCCCGCGGGCGATCGATGGTGGCCCACGGGGCTTCCGCTGCTCGTCGTGGCGCCTGCCGTCGCCGCCACCCCGGTGGCCGCGACCCCGACTCCGAGGATGCCCAGCCCCACCGCTGCCGCTCGGGGCAGTCTGCGCCGTGGTCGCCCGCTCGGGCCGTTGTCGTCGTCGTGGTCTGTCGTCATCGCTTCATCCCTTTCCTCGGTGGCTCCGGTGGTGGAGACGAGGTCACTCTGCGGCGTTCACCTCTGAGTCGACCGGGCGCCACCTGTGTCGTCGCTGGGAATCCGCGCGACTGGCGTCGGCATCATGCCGACACGGCGCCGTGCGGGTCCGCGGCGAGGGCGTAGGCGATCTGCGCCTCCGCGATCGCCCGCTTGCGGGACCCGCGCAGCGACAACGCCATCAATGGAACGGTCGCGACCGCCGTGCCCATCACCATCAGGGGGACCATTGCGATCAAGATCACTGTCATTGCCATGTTGAGCGAGGGGGTCGGGTGGACCTCGCTCCTCTCCTGTGCGGCAACGTAGGGAGCGCACCTTTGAGCGATCGAAGCCTCAGGTAGGAACGCCGTGAGAATCCTGCGGTGTCGCACCGCACGTCCCGCGCCAGCTCGACCACGCCACACCGCGGCGGCCCGCCCCACAGCAGGTCCACAGGTACGTCTCATCCCTCCCTCACGTGCCGATGGGAGGCTGCCTGCGGCCACGGGGTGGCCCGACGGGACGACGACGGGAGGCGAGCGAAGTGGTGGCGTCTAGGCAGGCGAGGATTCTGGTCGTCGATGACGAGCCATCGATCGTCGACGCCGTCGCGACCTCGCTACGGTACGAGGGCTTCGAGGTCACCGAAGCCGTGAACGGTCGCCGCGCCCTGGCGGCGGCACAGGAGGATCCCCCCGACCTCATCGTGCTCGACGTGATGCTGCCCGACCTCGACGGCCTCGAGGTGACCCGGCGCCTGCGCGCGGACGGCATCCGCGTCCCCGTCCTGTTCCTCACCGCGCGCGACTCGGTGGAGGACCGCGTCGCAGGGCTCACGGTCGGCGGGGATGACTACGTCACGAAGCCCTTCGCGCTCGCCGAGATCGTGGCCCGCGTCCACGCCATCCTTCGGCGGATGGGCGACGAGGGCGACGACGGCCAGCTCCGCTTCGCCGACCTCGAGATGGACGAGAAGAGCCACGAGGTGACGCGGGGCGGCATGCCGATCACCCTGACCGCGACCGAGTTCAGCCTCCTTCGCTACTTCCTCATGAACCCGCGCCTCGTCCTGTCGAAGTCCCAGATCCTCGATCACGTGTGGCACTACGACTTCGGCGGCAACAGCAACGTGGTCGAGACCTACGTGAGCTACCTCCGCAAGAAGCTCGAGGCCCACGGTCCACCCGTGATCCACACGGTCCGCATGGTGGGCTACGTGCTGCGCGAGCCACCGACGGCCTAGCCGTGTCGCTGCGTTCCCGTCTCCTCCTTGCGATCGGCGCGATCGCGATCGTCGCCCTGGGCGTGGCGAACATCGTCACCTACTCAGAGCTGAAGTCCTTCCTCTACCAGCGCATCGACCAGCAGCTCCAGCAGTCCCACGTCGGGATCGAGGGGTGGGTCGACAGCGGGCGGCACATCGCGTGCTTCGCGGTCGCGAACGGCAACGGCCCTGGAGAAGGCCCCGGGGGACCGGCCCTCGAGGTGCAGTCCGTCGAGATCCGCACGGTGGCTGGCACGGTCGTCGGCAACCAGAGCTGTCCGGCGTACGTCGACGGCGTGAACTACACGCCGAACCTCCCAAGGGTGATCTCGGGCTACACCCCGGAGCGCAACGGCGAGCTGGTCACGTACTTCGACGCGCCATCGACCCAGTCGGGCGGCCCGCTGTTCCGCGTGCGGGCCTCGGTGCTGCAGGACGGGGACGTCCTCGTCGTCGCCCAGCCCCTCGGCACCACCGTCACCACGCTCCACCGGCTCCTGCTGATCGAGCTGGTCGCGAGCGGGGCGGCGGTCGTGCTGGCCCTGCTCTTCGGGCTCTGGTTCGTCCGACTCGGCCTTCGACCCCTGCGCGTGATGGAGGAGACCGCCGAGGCCGTGGCGGAGGGGAACCTGACCGAGCGCATCCCCGGCGAGAGCGAGACGACCGAGGTCGGCCGTCTCGCCCGAACGCTGAACGTCATGCTCGCCAGGATCGAGGCCGCCTTCGGCGCGCGTCTCGCCTCCGAGCGCCGGCTGCAGGAGTCCGAGCAGCGCCTCCGGCGGTTCGTCGCCGACGCGTCGCACGAGCTGCGCACGCCGATCGCCGCGGTCTCCGCCTACGCCGAGCTGTTCGGCCGGGGTGCCTCGGAGAACAAGGAGGACCTCGAGCGCCTCATGGGCGGCATCCGCCACGAGACCGACCGGATGGATCAGCTCGTGGCAGACCTCCTCTTGCTCGCGAGGCTCGACGAGCGCCAGCCGCTGGCGCTGGCGCCGCTCGACCTCGTGCCGCTCTGCGCCGACGCCGTCCGGGCCGCCAGCGCGGTCGGGCCACAGTGGCCGATCACGCTCGAGGCCACCGAGCCCGTCGAGGTCGTCGGCGAGGCTGCCAGCCTCCGACAGGTCGTCGACAACCTGCTCGGCAACGTCCGCGCCCACACGCCGGCCGGGACGACCACCAGGGTCGTCGTCGAGCGCGTCGCCGACGGGGCACTGGTCCAGGTCTCCGACGACGGGCCAGGGATGGCGCCGGACGAGGCCGCCCACATCTTCGAGCGCTTCTACCGCTCGGATCCCTCGCGATCACGGCTCCAGGGGGGTGCGGGCCTTGGCCTCTCCATCGTGAGTGCGATCGTGGCTCGCCACGGCGGCACGGTGACCGCCGCGTCGGCGCCGGGCTCGGGGGCAACCTTCACGGTGCACCTCCCCGAGGCCCCGCCCCCAGAAGAGCACGTCGACTGAGCTCCTCGCCGGTCCTTTCTGGGTCGGGCCTCGTGCCGACGAGCCCCGCTGCACGGCGCGTTGATCGAGCGTTGTTGCGACCTTGGGGGCGCCGAGTCGTTGCGCTCGGAGACTCTGGCGATGGACCGTGGCGATCCCGCTCGCGATCCCGCGTTCCCACACGCGAAGGACAACGCGCGCACCGATGCGTCCCACGCGCGCCGCGTGCTGCCCTGGCTCGCCTACGACCGGCGGGTCCAGGCGGTGGTCGCTGGCTTCGTGATCGCGTACAGCATCTCGACGTTCGTCGTCACCCGGCACAACGGCTACAGCACGTTCTGGGACCTGTGGATCGAGGACATCGCGTTCCTGCTGCCGGCGATCCCGATGCTGCTCGCCGCCCGACGGTGGCCGTCCGCGCGCGTGCCCTGGATCGCCGTCGCGCTGGGGACCGTGCTCAACACGGCGGCCAACCTCGTCTACACGCTCCACGACCAGAACCTCAACCCATTCCCCAGCCCGGCGCCGAGCGACTACCTCTACCTCTCGTCGTACGCCGCGATCATCGTCGGCATCGCGGTGCTGACCCAGAGCCGGCTCGGTGCCGTGCACCTCAGCGTCCGCCTCGACGGCGTCATCATGGCGCTCGCGCTCGGCTCCCTCGCCGGCGCGCTGTGGTTCGAGCCGCTGCTGCAGGTGAGCGGTCGGCCTGCCGTCGTGATCGTCACCCTCGCCTACCCCCTGTGCGACCTCATCATGATGATCCTCCTCGTCGCCGGGCTCGCGCCGAACCGGTTCCGGCCCGACCTGCAGACCATGCTCTTCATGGCGGGTGTGCTCTGGTTCGTGGTCGGCGACGTCATCTACCTCCGCCAGGTGAACGACGGCACCTACACGACGGGGACCTTCCTCGACGCGACGTGGGTGATCGGCTTCTGGCTCATGGGCGTGGCGGCGTCCGTGCGGCCCCGTCGCCGCGCTCCTGCAAAGCCCGCCACGGCGGCGCGGTCGTCACGCGGCCTCATCGTCGTCCCCGTCGCATCCGGGCTCGTGTCCCTCGGCGTCATCGTCATGGCCTTCCTGCGGCACGACCGCTCCCTCGTCGTGCTCACCCTGGCCGTCGCCTCGCTTGGCGCGGTGATGGTGCGCATGTGGATGACGCTCCACGAAGAGGGCGTGCTCGCCGCGTCCTCCACGATCGACGCGAGGACCGACGCGCTCACCGGGCTCGCCAATCGACGCTCGCTCCTTGAGCACGTAGAGACGCTGCTGACCGACGCGGCCGCAACGGCCGGGGTCGTCCTCCTCGACCTCGACGGGTTCAAGGAGGTGAACGACGCGCTCGGGCACTTCGCCGGCGACGAGCTGCTGGCCGAGCTCGGACAACGGTTCGAGCGACGGTTCGGCGATCGCGGGACGGTGGCGCGACTCGGGGGCGACGAGTTCGCGTTCACCGGCCCCGTCGCGAGCGAGGACGAGCTCGTGGCGATCGCGCACGGCCTCCTCGAGTCGCTCGACGAGCCGTACGTGCTCGACGAGGTGCCACTGCGCGTGAACGCGAGCGCCGGTGTCGCCATGGCGTCCGGTGAGCACCCGAGCGCCATCGACCTGCTCCGTGGCGCGGACGTCGCGATGTACGAGGCGAAGCGCACTCATGGCGAGGTGTGCAGCTACCGGTCCACCACGGACCCCAACAGCCGCGAGCGGCTCACCTTGCTCGGGGACCTGCGCGGCGCGATCGAGTCCCGCGCCGTGGTGCTGCACTTCCAGCCGGCGCTGGACCTGCGCACGGGGGAGGTCCGTGGCGTCGAGGCGTTGGCGCGCTGGCCGCACCCCGAGCACGGGGTGCTCCTCCCCGACGCGTTCATCCCCGTCGCAGAGCGCGCCGGCTTGATGCCGCGGCTGACTCGGTCGGTGCTCGACCTCGCGCTCACCGAGGCCGTCCGGCTCGACCGGGTGGGCCACGAGCTCGAGATGCGCGTCAACATCTCGCGGCACGACCTCGTGGACGAGTCGCTCCCTGACGACGTCGCGCAGCTGCTCGCGAGCCACGCCTTCCCCGCCGCGCGCCTCGTGCTCGAGGTCACTGAGTCGTCGATCGGCAGCGACCCTGCTCATGCGACCGCCCAGGTGGCGAGGCTCCGCGCCACCGGCGTGCGGGTGTCGATCGATGACTTCGGCGTGGGCGCCTCGCCGATGTCGGCGCTCCGAAGCCTCGCGATCGACGAGCTCAAGATCGACAGATCCCTCGTCATCGGGCTCTGCGCGGACGATCGTGCCCAGGCGATCGTGCACGCGTCGATCGAGCTGGCCGGGGCCCTCGGGCTGGCGCTCGTGGCCGAGGGGATCGAGGAGGACGACGTGCGCCGGGCGCTCGTGCGGATGGGCGGCGAGGTGGGGCAGGGTTACCTGTTCGCGCGGCCGCTGCCGCCGGAGGAGCTCGACGACTTCCTCGCCCGGTCAGCGCGAGGCGAGGGGCTCCAGCCCAACCTCCTGCTCGCTCGCTGACGCCTCGGCGCGCCAGCGCCAGGTCATGGCGTCGTTCGACGGCGCACGACGATCGACCGGAAGAGCTTGTCGTGCCACGCCTGGCGACGCCGGTCCCAGAGCGGCGAGCACAGGTCGAGCGCGATCGCGAGCGGCGCGGCACCGGGCACGGGGATGAGCCACGCGCCGTAGAGGATGCCGAAGCGCCCTGCGGCGCGCCAGAACCCGATCCGGCCGACGCCCGAGGCGTCACGTACCTCGATCCCGACCATCCGCATCCCGACGGTGCGTCCCGCAAGCCCGTTCAGGAGCCCGAAGTAGGCGATCGAGCCCACGACGATCTCCACGGCGATCACGAGGGCGCCCCACCCCGAGTCCCCCGTGAGCGTCGAGCCGTCGGGTCGCACGATCGTCCGCGCCATGGCGAAGCCGGTGCCGACAGCCATGCCCCCCACGGCGAGCATGACGACGAAGAAGTCGATGACGTAGCCCGCCGCCCGGCGTCCCCAGCTCGCGAGCTCGAGGAACGTGGCCGGATCGAGCCCACGCGGGAGTGCCGGCGGGGCGAAGAAGGGGACGAACGCCTGGCCGACGGCCTGGCCGCACCGCTCGCAGAAGCGGTCTCCGGGTGCCACGGGGCCACCGCAGTGGGTGCAGAACGTCCCGACCGGCGTCGTCACCCCCGGGCGCTCACCACAGCGCACGCACCTTCGCAGAAGGAAGGCCGTCGGAGGCGGCGCCTCGCCGCGCGCCGCACCGCGCCTGGCCCGCGCCGGCCACGGCCGTCCCACGTCGTGACGCTCGTCGCCTGCGACGAGGCTCTCGCGCGACCTGCCTCACGCCGTCCTCCCCTCGAGGCCGATCATGCCGCGCCTCGCCGTGCACCGCCGACGCCTCACGTGGTCGAGCCGGCGGTCGACTCGTCCCCGCCGTGGTCCTCGCGTCGCGCCGTCGTCGGCCAAGGTCTCTAGCCTTCCGTGCGTGGACGCGACGTTCGACGGCGAGGTCTGGTTCTGGAGGGGACCCGCACCGTGGCACTTCGCGGCGGTGCCGCCGGAGGTCTGCGAAACGCTCGCAGCGAGCGCGGCGCACGTCAGCTACGGGTGGGGCATGATCCCCGTCAACGCCCGGATCGGCAAGACGCGGTGGCGGACGTCACTGTTCCCGAAGGACGGCCGCTACCTCGTGCCGTTGAAGACCTCCGTGCGCACCGCGGAGGGCATTGAGCTCGGGGACATCGTGACGGTGCACCTGCACGTCGACGCCTGAGGGACCCAGCATGTTCGCCACGCCGCTCGTCAACCTCTACACCGACGACATCGAGGCGGGACTTCGGTTCTACCGCGACCTCCTCGGGTTCACAGAGACGTTCCGCACCCCGGTCGAGGGGACGCCCGAGCACGTGGAGCTCGCGCTCGACGGCTTCGTGCTCGGTCTCGGCACGGTGCAGTCGGCGCGGCGCGTGCACGGTATCGAGGCGACGCCGGGCCGGCCCGCCATGGTCCTCGTCGTGTGGACCGACGACGTCGAGGCTGCCGTCGCGAGGCTCGCCGAGGGCGGCGTGCCGGTGGTCCAGCCGCCCCACGATCGCGGCAGCAACCGCGCCGCGCTGCTGCGGGATCCCGACGGGAACCTCGTGGAGGTCGTGGCGCGACTCGCGTGACCCGGGCCGCGGCCGCGCACCGACGCGGACAGCCCCCCTCGTGCCGGTGCCACCTTGATACCATGACCGGTAGCACCATGTTCGACGAACCGATCGACCGGTCCGACCCCATGCCGCTGCACGACCAGGTGGCAGCGGAGATCCGCCGTGCGATCGCCGACGGCGAGGCGAAGCCCGGCGAGCGCCTGCCGCCCTCGATCGACCTGGCCGCGGTGATGGGGGTGAACCGCAACACGGTGCTGCGCGCCCTTCGGATCCTTCGCAACGAGGGCGTCGTCGACTTCACGAGGGGTCGCGGCGTGCGGGTGACCGGCACGCCTCAGCGCACCGCGGTGATCACCAAGGTCGCCGAGCTGATCGAGTTCGCGCGCACCCAGGGGTACCGGCGCAAGGAGCTCGTCGAGCTCATCGAGGGAATGCCCTGACACCCCGAGATGCCGGTCCCGTCGGTCGGGTCGCCACCCCTGCGGCCCCCTCCGCCGAGGTCCTCTTCGCCGGGGCGCGTCGGGCGACGCGCTATCCGTACGTGGGGTGCTGCGGCCATCCCGGAGGGGAGTCCTCCCAGTCCTCCCGTCGCCCGTAGGGGCAGAGGTCCAGGACGCTGTTGACGAACAAGAGCCGGTCGACGCCCCGGGCCGTGGTCGAGTACGTGCGAAAGACGTCCTCTCCGCTGCGCAGGAACACGTTGAGCATGAAGCCCGTCCCCGAGCCGCAGTCCTCCGAGAACGTCGTGCCGCGCGACGACACGAACGGCATGGTCCAACCCCGCTCGCGCTTGTAGGCATCGATCTGCGCCAGCGGCATGTTCGACACGGTCGCCCAGCTGACGCCGCTCTCGGCCAGATCCTTGAGATCGGTCACGTTGTCGGTGAACGCGGTGCAGCCCGGGCAGAACGCGTCCGGACCGACGTCCATGAACTGATACACCGCCAGCTGGTCCCGACCCTCGAAGAGGTCGACGAGCCGCCGCGGACCGGTGTGCGAGTCGAACCGGTAGCCGCCATCGAACTTGACCATCGGCAGCCGGCGACGACGTGCGGCCAGCGCGTCGAGGGCGCGCGTGGCCTCCTTCTCCGCGACGAGCAGGTCGTCGCGGACCCGCTGCCACTCTTCGCCTGGCACAACCTCTGGTCGCTCCATGTCCCTCATCCCTCGATCCTGCACGAACGGCACCCGCCGTCAACCTTCCGACGAACGGGGAGCGTCGGACTCATCGATCCCGTGGCGACGGGCGGCGAGTCTGCTGGCTGCAGGTCGAGGGAGCCACGCGAGCCGAGTCGGTCACGAGCCTTTTGCCTTGCAGCTGAGCGTGCCCTGCCCGCAGCTCCCCGTCACCTTGAAGGTGAACGGGTGAAAGGGCTCGACCGGGGTGCCCACGTCGAGCTGGATCACGGCGTGGTCGAGCAGCAACGCCTGTCGCGGACTTCCGACCAGGCGACGGCCGTTCTCGAACACCACGACCGGACCCATCGCCGGGCCCACCTCGCTCGCGCTGAGCGGCTGGTCCCAGATGTCGAAGAGCTGCCCGAGCGTGAACCTCGCCTTCCTCGGCGCCTCGACGTGGACGATGCCGTCGTAGGCGTGGGTGTGGATCCAGTACAGGCAGTCGCCCAGCCTGCCGTCGAAGAACGGCCCGGTCGCCAGGTGATCCACGACGAAGGGCCGCGTGATGCCGATGCCAGCGGGAAGTCGCTCCTCGCGCCCATCGACGTAGACCGCCACGTAGGTGTGGATGTGGTACGTGACCTTGGCGTGGTCGATCGACCGGCACGTGATCCCGTCGACCTCTTTGCCCTGCAGCGTGGACGACGACGGCGCGAGGTCGGGCACGTCGCGGACGATGACGCCCTCGGGACCCGGCTGGGTCGTCACCCCCGAGGGGCGAAGCGCCGACCACGCTGCGACGCCTCCGCCGACGACGACGAGCAGCAGCGCGATGGCCAGCGTCGGCCAGACCCAGCGCCGTCCTCCACGGGCATCGTCGTCGGCCACCGGACCTCCTCACGCTCGCAGCAGATGCCGGCGGCATCGGTCCTGCTCGGGGGTGACCATGGACGGTAGGGGAAGTCCCCGGGTGCCGATGCGCGAGGGCCTGCGACCCCGGCGCCGGGCCGGCCCGCTCAGCGTCTGGTGAGCAGCCTCTGGATCGCCTCGACCACCAACGCATCGACCGCCGTGGCGCCTGCCGTCGTGAGGTGAGTGTCGTCCGGTGCGTGTCCGACCGCCCAGGTGCGTGGCGCGACCTCGACGTAGGGGGTGTAGGCCCCGCTGGCCGAGGTGAACACGAGCCAGGCATTGACGAAGGTGGCCCGTCGGAGCCTGGCGACGACGGTGCGATCGAGAGCGATCAGGTGCGCGACGAACTGCGGGTCCATGCTCGATCGCGGGCCCATCCTGGGCAGCCCGACCCAGGCGAGGGTGGCACCTGCGCCATGGACGATCGTCGCGATCTGCCGCACGCGTGCCGCGTAGATGCGGTCCCACGCCAACGTACCTGGCTCCACCGGCCCGCTCGGCGTCTCGAACCCCTGCTGGTCGTTGGTCCCGAACAGGGTCACCACGATGTCCGGATGCGTGGCGACGATGTCCGCACGAAGGTGCGCGGGCCAGTTGTAGAAGTCGGAGCGCACCAGGCCCGAGGACCCGACGGCATCGTCGATCGTCGAGAGCCCGTCGTGCGCGTCGAGGGAGGCCGTGAACCCCCAGCCGAGATCGATCCCGAGGGAGTCCCCCACCACGAGCACCCGGGAGGTGTAGCGCAGCACAGACCGCGCGTTGCGTGCCGAGGTGCCGTGAGCGGTCCTGGCGCGGACGATCTCGGTGCCGATGCCCGGCGGAGCGATCACGAACACGGCGCCTGGGTTGCGCACCACGAGGACGCGAGCACGTCGGCCGCCGACGGTGATGTCGGTCCCGGAGGCGAACCCCCTGCCAACGACGAGGATCCTCGTCCCTCCCCTCCCAGGTGCGAGATCGGGGTGCACGCCGAGGATGCGCGGGGGCCGCGTCCTCGGGGACGACGAATGCCGCCAGCCACTCGCCGCTCCGGATGGCGACGTCACCAGGAGCTGCGCGCCGACGGCGACGGTTAGGGCTGTCATCACGAGGCAGCGGCGCACGACCCTCCCGAAGGCGGGTGGACGACGCAGGGATGCCGACGCGCGCACCGTGCAAACCTAAGCCCCACTCCCTTCCGGGTGGAGCATGCGGCGCTCTACGGCGCGCGGCTCCGGCGAGGCAGCGCGCCGGCTCCCTCGCCGAGGGGCAATCATCTCGCTGTTGCCCGTCGGCGTGCGCACCTCGTGGCGCGTCCGTGCTCGTTCACTTCGGTAGGTTCATCGTGCTCGCACATCGTCCAGCAGGGGGGACCAGCGACGTGAAGAACAGATGCGGCGCGGCTGCCAGACGAGGTCGCACGTCAATGGCCATGGCCGCGGTCCTCGCCGCGACCATGGGTGTCGGCGCGCCGTCCGCGTTCGGTGCGGCGCAGCGCACGGCAGGCCCGACGACGGCACTCGCCCTCAGCCCTCCTCGCGCCTTCACCGGACAGTTGGTCGTCGCCGACCTCCACGGCAGCACCGTGCCCACAGGAACCACCCTGAGGAGGCTGACCGTCAACTGGGGCGACGGATCCAGGGTCGCATCGCTCGTCGGACTGAGGAGCACGCCGGCACACCGCTACGCCCGACCCGGGCGGTACGTCGTCAGCGAGACCCTCGTCGACAGCGCCGGCCGCTCCAGCCGACGGTCGCGCGTCGAGCTGGTCGCACACGCCCAGCGCCTCTACTGGGACCTGTTCAACGGGGACGGGCTGCAGTACCAACTGGAGAGCGCCGCGCTCCCTCTCAGCGTGAGGTCCGCGACCAGCGCCATCTCGGGCACCACCGGCAACAAGCTGCAGTGCACGGCTGGGATGACCGTCGATGCACGCGGACGCCTCTTCGTCCTCAGCTACCCGAACGGCTGTTCGGCGCCCATGAGCGCCGCCATCCAGGTCTTCGGACTACCCCTCACCCCATCGAGCACGCCGATCCTCACGCTCGCGCTGCCAGGACAGGGCGACGACGACAACTTGGCGTTCGACCATCGCGGCAACCTTTGGGTCGAAGATGCCTACAGCGACGCCGTCTACGAGTTCAAGGGTCCCTTCACCACGAGCGCGACGCTCTCCCCCGCGCTCACGCTGACCAGCGGGATCAGCATGCCGAGTGGCATCGCCGTTGACGCCCGGGGCGATGTGTTCGTGGCGAACGGGGCGAGCAACGGGGCCCGGTCGATCGCCGTGTTCCGCGCCCCCGTGACGCCAGCCACGACGCCGACGTTCCTCGACGGTCTGCAGTCACCGGGCGGCCTTATCTTCGACACGCGGGGAGATCTCTACGCCTCGAACAACCCGTCCAGCGGCAAGGGGTCAGCGCTCGTGCGCTTCAACGCCAACCACCTCGAAAACGGCGCGGCGCCGAGCATCGTCGACCGAGCAGGCGTCGGCGGCATCCATGGCCGCCCTCACGAGGCGAACTTCGCGTGGGACGCGCTCGGGAACCTCTATCTCGCGGACTGTGGCAACGAGGCGAGCCTCAAGGTCTACCCGCTCGGCACGACCGCATTTGGGCCCCGTCTCAGCCCGAGCCTCGTCTTCACGAACCACTCGATCACGTCCCTCGGCTGCGCGTGGGGGATCGGCGTCCACTAGCGACGACGCCGGAGTGGACCGACCTCGACCGGCCGCCACGGGTGGACGCCGCCTGAGCGGCGCACCGGGGCCGTCCCTGGCACCGCGGGGGCGCCGCCCGTCCGAGGGCGCGCTTCGCACTACGTTCGACTGGAGACCAAGGGGGTCGACGGATGAGACGACAAGGCGTCGCGAGCGACGTGACGAGAGCGGCGTCCGTGCTCGCAGCGAGCACCCTCGTCACCCTGCTCGGGCTCCAGCTCACCGTGGCGCCGACCTCGGGGGCCTCGGTGCTCGCAAGGCTGCTGCGTCACCCGCCGACCGTGGCGGGGACCCACTACTGCGACGGGTGCACGCCACCGCTCACGTACTCGGGGGGACCGGTGATGTCGACGAACAGCTCCTCCGGCCTGAGCGTGACGCCGGTCTACTGGGCGCCGGCCGGCTTCACGTTCCCAAGCGGCTACGAGAGCGTCCTCAACGCGTACGTGACGGACGTCGCCGCTGCGAGCAAGGCCGCGACCAGCGTCTACTCGATCGACACCGAGTACTACGACGTCGTGAACGGCGTGAAGTCGTACATCACCTACAACTACAGGGCCGGTACCCCGATCGTCGACACCGACGCCTTCCCGACGAACGGTTGCACGCCGGCCAAGGGCTTCACCAGCTGCGTCACCGACGCGCAGCTCCGCACCGAGCTGTCGAAGACGCTCAAGGACGACCATCGCCCCTCGACGCTCTCGGACTTCTATCCGGTCTTCTTCCCCCCGGGCGTCGAGACGAAGGACCTCGACGGCACCGACTCGCTGTCGTCTTTCTGCGGCTACCACCGAGCCTTTGCCTCGTCCTCGGGTGAGGTCGTCTACGCGAACATGCCGTACGAGGCGAGCGGCTGCGACGGGGGCCAGGAACCGAACGGCAGCTACGCGGTCGACGGCGCAGTGAGCACGCTCAGTCACGAGCTGAACGAGGCGATCACCGACCCGACGAGCAAGATCGCATGGAACGACTCCACGGGTCACGAAATCGGTGACATCTGCGCCGGTGCGTACGGACCGCCGATCGGGTCGACGTCCGCGACGAGCCCCGCCACCACCAAGTACAACCAGCTGATCAACGGCGGGAAGTACTACATGCAAGAGGAGTTCTCGAATCTCGCCTTCAAGAAGCTGGGCCTCGGAGAGGGCTGCCAGCAGAGCGAGGCGGACGCCCAGCACCTGTCGGGCGTCTCTGGGAGCGCGGTCGCGTCGATCTCCTCCGACGCCTTCCCCGCGACGCTGCCCGCGAACGGCACGAGCACGACCAAGGACCTCGTCGTCGTCGGCGACAGCTCGGGCTTCGGCATCGCGAAGGACAACGTCAGCTTCTCTGAGTACCAGTACGCCGGTGCCGGCCAGTGCGGCTCGCTCGACAAGGCCTCGGCCACAACCGCGCAGGACGGGTCGGTCACCGTCACCTACACCGCCTCCAACGACTCGGCGATCTGCTCGATCGTCGCCACCGAGGCGGACGGCGGCCGCTCGTCGGAATCCTTCGTCTACCAGGGGGGCTATCGGAGCCAGGCGCCGACCGCATCCGCGACGTTCCCGACGTCCCTCGAGGCCGGCGGGACGCCAACGTCGTTCACGGTGACCTTCAAGAACCCGTCGAGCCAGCCCCTCGCCGCCGCGCGGGTCGACGTCGACCTCTTCCCTGGTTCCGCCGCGTCCAAGAGCGTCAAGGCTTCCGAGGTCACCCTCACCGCGTCGACGAAGGGTCCCGACGGCACGTTCAGCCCGGTCTCGCTGAGCGGCTCGACGAGCAACAACCAGGTGATCTCCGGCTACGTGGGGCCGGAGGAGGGCTCGACCATCAAGGCGCACGGCACCGAGGTCGTCGAGTTCAAGGTCGCGCTCAGCGGCGACGTGCCCGTCTCGAAGGGGACTCCGCTGCTGGGATTCGAGGACTACCTGGACCAGGTCAACTCCGCCTCTGGGTCGCAGGCCACGCTCGCCGACACCCTCGCGACCAACGTCACGGTGGCGACCGTCGCACCTTCGAGTTCGCACACCTGGTGGTACGTCGCCGGCGGGATCCTCGTCCTCGCGCTCGTGGTGCTGCTCTTCGGCCTCGGTCGGTCGAGGCGTCGCCACCCGACGAGCTGAGCGACGCTGGCCTGACCCGTCGCCGGGAGCGCCCACGAGCTGCGCCCGAGGGATGGTCCCCCGCGCGACGGACGGCAACGAGGTGCTTGGTCGTCGCGGACCCGGACGAACCCCGCATCAGGAAGGAGCTGAGTGACGTGAAGATCGTTCGATTCGACGAGGAAGTGTCGATCGCCATCACGTCGAACGGATCTCGCTTTCGACTCGGGCTCCTCACCGGTGACGACGCCAACGTCCGCGTGCAGCTGATGCATCTGCCCCCGCACGGGGTGATCGGCCGCCATGAGGCAGTCGACCGCCAGATGATGGCGATCGTCTCGGGTGACGGGTGGGTGAGCGGTCGAGACGGCGTACGTCGGCACGTCCGGGCCGGCTGGGGCGCGCTGTGGGAGGCGGGCGAGCCCCATGAGACGGGCAGCGACGGCGGCCTGACGGCGGTCTGCATCGAAGGATCGTTCGAGAGCCTGGCGTTCGCGGTGACGCAGGACATCGTGGTGGCCGACGCCGACCCCCGCTGGCCAGGGTGGTTCGAACGGATCCGTGATCACGTCTGGCCCGTGGTTCGGGAGGTGGCGCTGCGGATTGACCACGTCGGCTCCACCGCTGTCCCGGGTCTCGCGGCAAAGCCGATCATCGACATGGACGTCGTCGTCGCCAACGAAGAGATGACGCGCCCTGTGATCGACCGCCTCGGGGCGATCGGCTATCGCTGGCGAGGCGACCTCGGCGTCGAGGGTCGACAGGCGTTCTCCTTGGACGTGCGGCGACAGCTGGAGCTGCCGGACCACCATCTCTACCTTGTCGTCGAGCACAACCGCGCGCATCTCGACCACGTGCTACTGCGGGATCTCCTTCGTGAGGATGCCGACGCCCGCTCGCGATATGCCGCCTTGAAGCGTTACAACGCAGAGCTCGCCGACCGCGACATGGATGTCTACGTCGCTGCCAAGGCCGAGTTCGTCGCGGCGCTGCTCGCGCGCGCTCGAGCTGCGCGCGGCTTGCCAGAGGTCGAGTACTGGCACCCCGAGATCCTTGCGGCGCACGACGCAGGGCAGCCCACGACCGTGACGAGCCCGCCGGACGCCACGGTGAGGCGCGCCCACGACCCCGCCTCGTGACGCCTGGTGCCGAGCGCGCTCACGGATGTCACGGGGGCCCCTCGTAGGGGAGCTCCTCGGGCCTCACGTTCTTGAAGTCGGGCTCGGGCTCCACGAGGAACTGCACCGCCGCGATCGACTCCCGGCCCTCGAGGAGGCAACGCGCCACACGATGCATCCCGTCCATGACCTGCCCCTCCGTCCCGAGGATCACCGGGTAGGAGAGATCCACATCGTTCACCAACTCCATGTGGCGTACGAGGATTCGAACGGTCGCTGGGGCGCCGTCGGCGCCGAACCAGTGGACGGTGTCGAGCTCTCGGATCGAGGCGAGCGGCAGATCCGTCACCGTGAGGTCGGCCGACAGCTCGATGAGATGGTCGACGTCCCACGCGTCGAACCCATCGTCACTCGGTCGGAAGTAGTACTGCTTTCGCATGCCGCAAGTATCCGGGATGGGCCGCGTCTTGGGGCTGGATGTTCCCGCCCCGCGCGCCGGAGATCCCGCTCTCCCACCGTCGCGCCATGCGGACCAGGGGCGGTGCTGGGTCCACGATCGACTCCCCGCTCACGTCGATGGGCACGCTGCCCAGTGCGACGCGAGGTGGCACGGATTCCCCTGCCTACTGGTCGAGGTGGCCGGCGATGATCCCGGCGACCGCATCGACGTCGTCGGGCGTGATGCAGGGACGGACGCGGCCGCCAGCGTCGAGCTCGATGCCCCGCTCCTTCCTCGGCCGGCTGCCATCGAGGTTGTACCAGTGCACAAAGTCGGTGGTACCCCAGATCCGCCACCTGCCCTGCACCTGCCCCAGCTGGAATGTCTTGATGGAGCGAATCGCTCGGAACGGGATCGTCTTCTTGCCCCACAGGTAGTACCACCGGATCGTCACGCCGTCGTCGTCACATGCGATCCGTCCGTCGTCGTACCGCGCCGTTTTGTCTCGCACCAGCTGATTGTTGCAGCGCGACGCGACTGTGGCATCGAGGAGTCCGCCCGACGCGACGCCCGCGACACCTTGCACACTCAGGCTGCTGGCCCCTGGACGGACACCTTGGTCGGCAGGCAGAGGTACTTAGTCTTGACGATCTGGATCGGGCCCTGCCCGAACTGATTCTCGTCATAGACAGGATTCTTGGTCGGCGTCTTCGTGACCTGGAAGCAGGTGAGGCTCGCGTCGGGCGCCGTCTGCGGCTTGTAGGCCACTCCGTTAGCGATCTTCGTCGTCGGCACGCACAGGAGCTGGGCGAGACCGACTCCGACGTGGACGAGCCTGGATGAGAACTCGTCCTTCACACGGACCGACGCCGGGATCGTGAAGGTGAGACGACCTTTGAGCGCCGTGATCGGATAGCACGTGAAGTGATCGAGCCCGGGGGGCGTGGTCGGCTTCGTGTTGGGATTCCCCTTCAGGCTCTTCCATGACGGAAGGCACAGGGCTGTCGGCGACTGCTCGGTGAAGACCGCCGTCCCGAACTGGTTGGTGAGTGTCACGATCTTTGGCGAGCTCTTGTACGCGATGCTCCAGCACAGCAGGTGATCCCTCGGGTGGGTGACCTTGTACGTCTTGGTTAGGCCGGTCGCTGTCGCGACCACCTTGACCGTCGGGTTGCAGTGCAGTGCGATCTTGCCCACCGAAGGCGGGAAGAACGTCGGATTCAAGACGTTCTCCAGATCGAGCTTGGCAGGGACTTTGAAGCCCTTCCCGCCCGTCGCCGAGTAGCACAGGAAGTGGTCCAGGGTCACCTTGGTGGTTGCCGCACTCCCGGGCGTCGAGGACGCCGCGACGAGCCCGGCGAACCCGAGGCCAGCGACGGCTGCCGCGAACCCAACTCGGCCTATGGATCGACGCATGGTCCGGAGCATGGCCACCTCCCCCGTTGCGACGGCTGCACAGGACGTCGCAGATGTGCCAAGTCGGAACGTACGGCCGCTGCCCGACCGTGTCAATAGCACCCCTCGCAGCCGAGGCACGGACGCCGCTTCACTCGTCAGCGAACGGCGTCGGCGAACGGGCTCGCCACGCCGTCCAGCACGCCTCGCGTCTCGTCGCGAGCGCATCGGGCGTCTCCAGGTCGATCGATCCCGTCGAGGTTCCAATACCGTCGCGCGCGCCCACGCCTTCGTCGCCGGCAGGCCGCCATGCAGGTCCAGACGCTCGCACGAGCCGGACCGCGAGGTCGCCGTCCTGCGGCCGCCAGGCATCCGGCAGACGCCGCGCCGTCCTGCGACCAGCGTGCCCCACGAGGGCCGTCATCCGTCGCGTGAGTCCAAGGAGTCGGCGAGCCTCGTCCCATCCCCCGACTCGAGCTGGCGGACGACCTTGGCATGCACGACGAGCACGTCGCGGACGACGAGCGCCAAGAGGCCCGTCGCCACGACGATCGCACCGACGAGCTCACCCATCGTGGGCGCCTTGGGCGCGCGGAGTGCCGGACAGGAACCTCGCGGCGAGCCAGGCGGCCAGGCCGCACACGACGACGGTGGTGGCACCGAGCATCGCGGACGCGCGCATCTCCGAGGGCGCAGACGGGATCCCTTCGACGGCGGACACGGCGAGTGCGATCGAGAACGCCACGTTGATCGACACGTGCCGCCATCCCGGAGCGACGTCGTCACGCCCGAAGCAGCCGCAAGGCACCTCGCGCTCCGATCGCATCACCGCGATGCTGAAGACCGAGAATCCTGCGTAGGCGACGGCGAGGAGGAGGCGGGCAAGCCACGAGCCCGACACGACGACGAGCGTCCCGACGCCAACCTCAGCGACCGCGCCGAGCCGCACGGCTGCGCTGCTGGAGGGCAACGACACCGTCTGCATGGCGACGACGGCGCTTCGTGGGTCGACGAGCTTCGCGAGTCCCGCCGCCACCGCGAGCAGCGCTCCGGTGAGCGCGAGCGCGCCGACGATCGTCAAGGGGCGCACCGACGGCGTGGACGACCCGGGTGTCGGCGAGCGTGCAGGCGCGCTGCCCAAGGTCGCCCGCGCACCCGGCTCGCCCAGGACCCCCTCACGACCGGATCACCCCCTGGCCGGGCACGTAGGTCAAGGTGCCGAACTGGAACGTCGCCTGCTCGTCGCCGTTGGCCAGGGTGGTGACCGACGAGGTTGGGAGCCCGAGGGATCCGGTTGGGCCTCCGGCCTGCTCGTACGCTGCGAGGATCTGCCCGTAGAGGATGCAGTCGCTCCCGACGGCGCTGTCGTAGACCGTGCCCGTTGTGAACGCCTGCGTCCGAAGTGCGATGCCGCCGACGTCCCGGTCGACCTCGTCGGCGACGGGGACGCCGAGGACGCGGGAGCCGGCCTCGTCGGAGAGCCAGACGCCGAAGAGGGTTCCGAGCAGTGCCCAAGTGCCGTTTGCCAGCGTCGAGACGATGCCTCCGCCGAGGTCAGATGCTCGGGTCGGGAGCGGCCGAAACGTGGCGTAGACCCCCGCGCCGTCCGGCGTCGAGATCGCGTCGGACGTCGGGAATCCGAGCCGTCCCCGTTGGGCCCCGAGCGCAGCCCACTTCTCGTACACGTTCCCCACGACCGCCCAAGTCCCGTACTGGGTCGTCGAGTAGATCGCGGCTCGTGAGGTGATCGCCTTGTCGGTCACGACGGCGAAGTCGACGAAGGCAGCTCCTGGGAAGTCCGCCGGGCCCTCGGTGGACGACGGATAGCCGAGCACGCCCGCCTCGGAGCCGAGCCTGTACCACCTCTCGAAGATCTCGCCCCACAGGCCGTGGACGCCCAGCACCGGGTTCGCGTAGATCGCCCCACGGTGCTCGACCTCTCCCCGAGCAAGCTTTTCGAAGTAGCCGAAGGTGCTCGTCTTGTCCCGGGTGGCGCCGGTGCTGCGCGTCGGGTACCCGAGCACACCGCCCTCACGGCCCAGTGAGCGCCACCGGGCCAGGATCGGCTGCTCGACGACGTGGGTGCCGAGTTCTCGGCACCCGACGGCCTCGGCGTCCTCGGAGACCCCCGCGGCACGCCGCGAGCCGAAGGCCTGGGACCAGCCGTTCCCCTCGAGGACCGCCGACTGCTCGTCGAGCGGGACGCCGATCCCATCAGGCCCGATCCTGTCCTTGACCGCGCCCCAGACCGCCGGGCCGACGACCAAGACCCCGGTCCCGGTGACGTCGAAGATTGCCCCATGGCGGAACCTCGCCCAGGTGCCGTCTGCCGCGGACAGGCGCTCGACCTTCGTGACCTGGGGGCCGAGGGCCCCGCCTGGCCCTCCAAGGTCCGACCACCTGATGATGATCGGCGGCGACCAGGGTGCAGGGAGGCACGGCGCGCTGTGGCTCACGGTGAGGTCATCGGTGAACGACGTCTGCGCGCACGCCGGGTCCCAGACCCAGGGCGGAGTGCAGGTCACGACCCGGCAGACCACCGGGCTCCCGAAGTCCTGCTCGGAGATGTCGAGGTTGCAGTTCCCATAGCGGAAGCGGACGCACGCGACGTGTCGGTGGTCGCACGACGAGGTCTCTGGGCAGTGGCAGTGCCACGGCCAACCGGCCTTCCCATTGCAGTCGACGTAGTACCTGGCGTCACCCCTGCAGAATCCGGAGCGATCCGCCTTCCACCACCCGCCAACGAACGTTCCCTCTGGACAGAGGTTGGCCCCGTGCTCGATCGTGCAACAGAACGCGGTGAAGCCGTCGCCGCACCCGGCGTCGGTGCCGCACACGGACTGGTAGGCCGTGCGACCGTCGATCGCGAATCCCTTCGGGTCGACCGCCAAGGCAGAGCCGAAGAGCGTCGCGCGAACGAGGAACGAGCGGCGGCTCCACGGACTGCGGCTGAGCATCCCGGAGATCCTTCGCACGACCGTCTCGGACATCGTCGAGATCACAGAGGCGCTCGTCACACCGCTCCGGCCGTTGCGTTGATCCGCAAGCTCCGCAGCAGGAAGTTGAGGTCCGTGAGCCCGACTCGGAATGCCGGCTGTCCGCCGACGACGACGTAGAGGCAGAACGCCCGGCCGTCGACGTGGAAGAACCGCTGCACGCCGGACTGCCCGCGAAGGGCTCGCTGGACCGACGCCGACGAGAAGTCTCCTCGCTGCAGTCGGGCGGGAATGCGGCGCTGGGCGAACAGGGCCGTCGGTGCACTCGAGCGTTCGTACTCGACCAGCGCCACGAAGACGTCGCTCGCCGCCATCAGCTGGACGACGCCACCGCCGTAGGGGGCGCGGCGCACGGGGAGCGGGAAGTTCGACGCGTGCAGGTACGGCTGCTCGATGCCGACTTGGTCGCGCCGCCGGACGTTCGGGCTCGTGAGGCGTGCCTCCCATCCGATCGGGACGAGCAGGGACATGCCACTCGCCTCGAACCGCTTCATCCCGCGGGCTCCTTGCTCGCGTCCCCGAGGCGTCGGCGGTTCACTATGCGTCGGCTCCATCGCCAACGGCGGGGTAGAGGGAGGGGTCGCCCGGGAGGATGCCCGCGTCCATGAGGAGGCGATCGATCTCCTCTTCGTGCTGCCGGTCGCGCCGGGGCTTGCGCGTCGTCCGCCGCTCGGCGTCGGTGATCGCCGCGTCACCCGACGAGACGCCCATGAGCTCGACCACCTGGGACCACGACAGTCCCGTGCCCTCTCCCGCGACCTCACCGCTCCCACCCTCCACGAGCACGAAGTACGGAGAACCAGGGATGTCAAAGTCCGACCACGCGGCGCTCGACATCACGACGTCGCAACCTGGCGGCGCCAGGGACGCGATAGCGGACGGGCTCTCGCGGTCAGGGCCCTTGGGGACGATCACGAGTCGCATCGCGTCGGGGAGCAGACCCTGAGGTCCGTCCTGGAGCTCGCGCCAGAGGTGCTCACAGCTACGACACGTGCTCGAGAGGAAGGCCAAGAGCGTGTCCTGGACGACACCAGCGATCGGCAGCGCGACGTCGTCACCCGACGGCGAGACACCCACGATGTGGAGCGCCTTGGAGCTTTGCTCACCGATGGATCGTGCGCGAGCGCGTGGCGGCCTGCCTTCGGAGGGATCGCGAGCCCCCTCGGCCCCACGTTGCTCAAGTCGCGCCGCGAGCCCTGCGTAACTGTGGGCGAGCGCCACGACGAACAGCCCGAGGACGACGATGGCCGCCGCCTCTGCGCCGACGAGCCAGATCACGAGCGCGCCAACGCCATCGCCGGGTGCTTCCCCACGCGGCGGAGAACCGCCGCGCCGAAGATGCCGGCGGCGAAGACGCCACCAGCGAGCGCGACGGAACTGCCGGAGCGAACGACGACGTCGACGAGGACGGCGATCTCGGCGGTCACGGGAAGGAGGAGGCTCCAGGGCGCGAGGCGGTCCAACCGGCAGTGCAGCGACCGCAGCTGCTCCGGCGAACGCGCGGTTGCTCCGATGACGAGGACCGCCCCCCGGCACGCGCCGAACGTGAGCCCGATGAAGAAGGCGTCGAGCGGAGGGAGTGTGAGTGCTCCGAGGAGGATCAGCGCGTAGATCCCGCAGGTCATGACGTACGTGGTGACACCGGTGCCGACTTGCCACCCGAAGCCACTCGCGTACGCCCATGGCCGCATCCGGTCGATCCATCGCTCGTTCAGTTGCCGGGGGACCTCAAGTAGGCGGAAGCCGCCTATGCGGGCGTCCGCAGCGAGGCACACGCACGTCCCGAGTCCGAGGAGCAGCAACCCGGTCCCCGTCGCAGCTGGCAGTGCGTCAAAGGCCACCGCGGCCGCGAGCATGCACGCCCCAAGGCATGCGCCACCGATGGCGGCGCCCACGACGTACCACGTGACCGACCACGCGTAGCGGTGGTGACGGGACCGCTCTCCGAGCGGCGTGATCGCCGAGAGCATCGAGAGCCCGCACGGCGACCAGGTTCCTTGAATCGCGCACGCGACGGCGAGCACCACGCCGACCGCCATCATCGTGCATACTCCCGCCGGCCGTCGCCGAGGGCGACGAGGTCTCGGGGCGGTCGCGGCAGCACCTGCTCACGTAGAACGGTCGCGCAACTTCTCGTCATCTCTTCGCACCTACGTGGCGTGATGTAGGGACATTATCTGCATCCATCATTCGTCCCGATCATCCGAGAGCCGAAGCGAGTGGCACATGTGCAAGGACGCTCGCGGAAGCCTCGACCGACGAACGCTCCGGGCCATACGCGACCGTGGCGAGGACGCCTCCGGCGCGACCGGCTGCACCGGCGGTCCGGGATCATCAAGAGCGAGGTCGCGATGACTTCGGTAGTCAGCTTCCACCGCCCGGTGCAGCAGCAAAGATGATGTGCGTACCTCCGTCGAGTGCACCCGGTTCGCCGCAGGCCGCGACCTCCTGCGCCAAAAACCTGCTCCAGCGATCCGGGTTGTGCTCGAGCCGCTTGAGGACCTCGGGATCCGCGAGCGATGACCAGTTGCTCGCGCTCATCGCGACGACAGTGCCACCGTTGCGCGAGACGAGCTCGGCGATCTCGCGCGAGCGAAACATTCTGCAGATGTGCCTCGTACCAAAGTAACGAAGGTCGCCCGTCTCGAACACCTTGTCGTTCGCGTCCTCCCCCGCACGCTCAGTGTCGTCGACAACGCCGGCAAAGTGGTAGCGCCATGACCCGAGGGTTGACATGACCGAGGCGAGGACGATTCCACCGGTCCGAGTGATCCGGAAGAGCCCCGCGAGCGCCTCGTCGACTCCCTCGAACGCGTACGAGAGGGGCCCGCCATAGGCGACGACGGCGTCGAACTCGCCGTCGGCGAACCGGGAGGTGTCGCACACGTCGAGCAGCTGCCATGCCTCGACAGCCGATGCGGCGCCAGAGGTACCGACTCGCGCTCGGTTCAACTCGAGCTGGACCGGTGAGTAGTCCGTGACCAGCACCCTCGCGCCGAGCCTGGCGAGCTCCATCGTGAATCGACCGGGACCCGCGCCGATCTCGAGGATCCTCCACTCTGGTTCGACGAATCGGTCAAGGAGCTGTCGATGAACCTGGTAGCTCACGCGCCCTCTGGCGCTGTCCTCCAGGCGAGACCACTCGGAATCGCCCAGCTCGTCGTAGAAGTCCCGCATCATCTCGCGGTCAGGCTCGGACATCTCAGGATCGTAGGTTGTGGCAGTCCGCCAACAGGACGTCGAGAGGAACCTGCCACCCCGACTGTTGAGGGATACCCCGACAGATGCCTCTTCACGAGTACGGATCCCGGGGTGCTACTCCGACACGAGCTCCATGGTGTTGCCCTCCGGGTCCGCGATCCCCATCACCGATTGACCGTGGCTCTCGGATTGGTTCACGACTGCACCGCCGGCCGAGACGACAGCTGCCGCCAGCCTCTCGGGGTCCGCTACGGCCAACCGGAGTTGATGGCGGTTCTGTTCGGCGACAACCCCCGCAACTGAGTTCGGGCACATGTGGAGCTCTACCCCAGCGAACGAACCTGTGTAGAGGGGTGATCGGGGAATTGGCTCCAGGCCGCACCGGAATGACTCGTTATAGAACGCAACCATCCGATCCATGGCGTCAACGGCAAGAGTGATCCGAATGACCTGCATTCCTGAGATGGTACGCACGTCTTCAAATTGGATCCTGTGACCTCGTGGGGATCCATCGGCGTACCGCATGCTGCCGCATCTACCCGGCGCTCGGCAGTCGGGCGCAGGCAATCAGGACTGGCAGTCAGCTGCCTTCACGACAGAGGCAGAAGGGATGTCCAGCGGGGTCGAGCAGCACTCGGACATTCTCCTGAGGCTGATGCTGCGCAACTGTGGCTCCCAGAGCGACCGCCTCCGAGACGGCTGCGTCGAGGTCGCCCACCTGGAAGTCGAGGTGCATCATTGGCCGTTGGGATCCATCTTCTGGAGGCCAGACAGGAGCTTTGTAGTCAGCTGCTTCCTGGAACACGATGTAGATGGACCCCTCGGGCGCAGCAAGGATGCTGGTGCCCGGTTCTTCGTGCCCAATTGGCCAATCAAGAAGCTCTGAGTAGAAGGTTGCCAACGCTGAAGCGTCGGGCGCCTCGATCGCAGAGCCCCACCACATACCTGGGGTCCGTGACTTCATCGATCAAGCGTGGCACAAGCAGCCCCGCGAGGGTGCGCCCGCAACTCGAGTCCGTGGTCACGCCCCTGCGACTCGCCTCGAGCGTCCGATTCCCTCCGAGCATCGTCCTCCTCAACTCGACCACTGATCGCGGGTCTGTGGACGTCGCCTGAGCCGGCGCAGGAGCGAAGACGATCGTCCAGCGCCGTACTTAGGTATCCAGCGATGTGCCGGTCCGCCACGCCTAGTCGAGCAGACGTTGACAGGTCAGACTTGGTGCGCAGATGCAGCGCTGCGACAAATGGGAACCGATCACCATCTAGGGGTTACGAACCATGACCGTGACACTTGTCACAGGAGCCAACAAGGGGCTCGGCTACGAGACCGCCCGCCAACTGATCGAGCGGGAGCACACGGTGTACATCGGGGCGCGCAGTATCGAACTCGGCGAGGCGGCTGCAAGCGCACTCGGCGGTCAGTTTGTCCAGCTCGACGTGACGGTTGACGCCTCAGTCAAGACCGCCTTAGATGTTATCGCCAACCGCGAGGGCCACCTCGACGTTCTCGTGAACAACGCCGGCATCAGCACCACCGAGAGTGTCGACGGCCAGGTCGCGCTCGAGATATTCGATACCAATGCGATCGGAATCATCCGTGTCACCCAGGCCGCGATTCCGCTCCTGGAGAGGTCCGAGAACCCGGTCGTGGTCAACGTCTCGAGCGCACTTGGCTCCTTTTGGGCCGTCACCAATCCGGAGCGACGCCAGTTTCACTTCCCCTCCATCATCTACGGCTCGAGCAAAGCCGCCGTATCGATGCTCACCGTTCAGTACGCCAAAGCATTGCCAAAGATCAAGTTCAATGCGGTTGAGCCTGGCTTCACCGCAACCGACCTCACCCCCTTCAGCGGGGCCGGACAACCAGTGGAAGAGGGCGCAGAGGTCATCGTGCGCATGGCCACCATCGGCAAGGACGGCCCCACCGGCACCTTCCAGGAAGCCGATGGTGAACTCAACTGGTGACGGCAACCGCAGTTGGACTCACTGACTCCCACCGTCCCGGGGCGAGTTCAGGGGCACCTGCGAGTGCGATCTGAGAGCCTTGCTGCATGCATGATCAAGACGAAACGGTCCTCGCGGGTGGGAATCTCTCGCACGTCGTCAAGGTCGGCAACACGGTCCGTCGGCCCGCAGGATCGTGGACGCCCATGGTGCATCGGCTCCTGGTCCACGTGAGGAGTCGTGGATTTCATCTGGGTCCCGTGCCGCATGGCCTGGATGAGAAGGGCCGTGAGGTGCTGTCGTTCATCGCGGGCGAGACGCTCACTAAGGATCCGTGGCCCCAGTGGGTTTGGTCCGACACCCTTCTCCTCGAGGCCGCACGGTCCCTCGCGGCCTATCACGAGGCGGTCGGAGACTTCCGTCCGGCCGTCGTCGAGTCGCGGCTCGGAGCCGCGCAGCTCCGCGACGACGAGATTGTCTGCCACAACGACTTCTCGCCGTACAACAGCGTCTTTCGCGACGGCCACCTCGTCGGCATCATCGATTGGGACATCGTGTGCCCGAGACGCCCATCATGGGACCTCGCCTTCGTGGCGTGGCACTGGGTGCCGCTGCATGCTCCCTCGCCGGATCTCGCATGGCGACCTCCGATCGAATGCGGGCGCCGCCTGCGGATGCTTGCTGACGCCTACGGCTTGAACGAGAAGCGGCCCGGCCTCGTGCACGAGGTGATCGCGCGGATTAAGGCGAGCAGGACCGGCATCATCGAGAGGGCCAGATCTGGCGACGAGGCGTTCGCTCGCCTCGAGCGCGAAGGGCACGCTGATGAGATGGGGAGGGCGATCGCCTTCGTCCGCTCAATTGAAGGCCTCCTTCAGGGCGCGCTCGTCAACTGACGCCGCTCCGGCGATGAGACGAGAGACCGCCGCACGACGGACCCAGCCGCGGAGGGAGGAGCGTCCGGATCGTGGGGGCGACGATCGGGCGTGGACCGGGTCGTGAATGAGCATGAACCGCATCGACCAGTACCCAGGTCGTGGCTCGGGAAGTTCGTGCCGAGACCAGATGAACCCCGCCAACGTCACAGCGGCGGCGGCGAGCCAGACGACCACCCCGACGGCCAGGACCCACGGCGTGGATCCCAGCGACATCACGACGAGGCCCGAGATGACGACGGCCAGACCGGCGTGCCCCACTCGGAGCGCCCGGACAGCCATCCTCCAGTGACCGTTCTGCTGCAGCTCCGGCGGCTCCTCCATGCCAGGGATTGTTCCACCGTCGCGCGACCAGAGGTCAGCCTTGGCGCCAGATATGACGTCCTTCTGATGTTATGATGACATCATAATGACATTGCATCCACGGGCACCGGCGGCGGCGGAGCGCTGATGACGAGCCCCACGACGCGCGAGACCATCTCGCTGCCTGGCGGGCGCCGAGTGGACGTCATCGAGTACGGGGATCCTCACGGAGCGCCCGCGATCTATCTGCATGGGACGCCGTCGTCAGCCCGGGAAGCGCAGTGGCCCCACGAGCCGGCTTCGACAGCCCATGTTCGCATCATCTCGATGGATCGGCCCGGCTATCAGGCGTCTGACCCGATGACGAGCCCAGCCTTCGAAGCCACGGCGAAGGTGGTTGTGGACGTGGCGACTCATCTCGGACTCGGACGTTTCAGCGTCATCGGATTCTCCGGCGGTGCCGGCAGTGCGCTCGCCACGGCGGCAGTAGCCCAGGGTCAGGTGAACTCCGTCCACCTCGGCGGTGGCATGGGGTCGCCCCTGCCTGGCGCAGCCAAGTCGTTACCCGCCTCTCGGCGCATCTTCTTCGGGATCGCCGCGAGCGCGCCGATGGTGGCCAAGTTTCTCCTGGGCCGCATGTCGAAGCGCATGAACAAGCTCCTCGGGCCGAAACTTCAGATGCCGACGCTCGCTGTCCTTGAGCTCCTGGAGGGCTCGGCGAAGGGTCCCCAAGTGAGCGCAGCCGAGTCATTCGCACGAGCAACCCCGCAGGCAGATCTTCACGCCTGGGCGTCCGAGTATCTAGAGGGCGCAAGAGCGATTGACGCGGTGTGGGGCGACATGGCGTCCTTGTCGCGCCCATGGTCATTCGATCTCCTCCAGCTCACGACTCCTGTCGAGCTTTGGCACGGCACCGACGATGGAGCCGTGCCTTACGACTATGCGGAGGCTCTGTCGAAGCTGCTCCCCAACGCGACGTTGCACTCGCTTCAAGGCGAGGGTCACTTCGTCTTCCTCACGCGCGGTGCCGAGGTGTGCGAGGCGATCCACCTGGCGTCGCTCCCGAAGGACCGGAGACCACAGTCGCGCTGACGGCGTCAGGTCGTCGACCCGGGCTCTGGCTCAAGTCGACGGGATACCTGTGTTGGAGCTTCCGCCAGTCCCTTTCGAGCCAGACGAATAGGGCTCGACCTCACATTTGCGGATGCCCCAGATCGGAGGGACCGAGTCGCCCGCCGCTGCTTCCAGTGGGAGACGCGATGCAGATCAGCGGTCGGAGTCGATGCGTTCCGCACGCGGCGGACTCGTCCCGAGATTCGCAGCCAGCGCCTTCGGGGTCTCCGATGGCGCGATTCGGAAGCCACAACTATTGGCGTATGAGCGAGAGTGCCAGGCTCGGAACGACAAACGACGCGAGAAAGATCGGAAGAAACCTCTTTCCTGTGCATCGGAAGGTTACGGTCTCGCCCTCGGCGGTGTCGAAGGCATGAATTCGGCTGGAATTTCGGCCATTTCGAACTTGCAGATCGTGAGGTCCAGGTTCGATTGGTATCTCGATCGTCTCGTTCATTTCGAGCGATCCGGCACGCTGACCGTCAACGACGACCTCGTACGTGCCACGGCGCACCTCGGCTCCGATGGCTTTATGCGTCAGCTTCAACGTTGCGGCCAAGCCGCACCCCTCCTCGAGGTGATGGCAGCAATGGTAATGAGCTCCGACAACGTCCGCGGATGTCTCCCACCGCCCGCCTCCAGACATCTGCGACCGACATCGGTCGGGTGCCCTCAACCGCCGGGCGTGAGACGGCCCCTTGGAGGCGGCACCCTCGCATCTGAGCGATGCCAAAGGGGAGTGGCTTAAGGCGGCGGTTCTTGGAGTCTGCGTCGAGGTCGTAGGCGCATT